>ERZ1026860.6-NODE-6-length-162366-cov-19.772468_pt1 | contig 162366 bp, 166 predicted proteins | sample MGYA00380160_ERZ1026860 | MGnify/ENA primary metagenome ERZ1026860 (study PRJEB33269, sample SAMEA4719796) | human gut metagenome | biome: human-associated habitat; feature: organic feature; material: feces | place: Cameroon | collected 2013-10 ... | reverse complement strand
CTCATAGTTGCCGCCGTTCCAGCCCATGTCCATGAGCACCTTGGTGGCTTCCTCGCTGTTGTCACGCATCCAGCTGTGAGCCTTCTGCACGGCCTGAGCGACCTTCTTGGCAATGGTGGGGTTCTCCTTCACAAAGGTACCGTTCATGGCCATAACGCAGCAGGTACGATCCGCAAAGTCGGTATCCAGCTGGGAACGGATGCACTTGAGTTTGCCGTCCTTCACCATGGAATAGGCAAAGGTATCGCTGAGCAGAGCTGCGGCGATCTCGCCGTTCTCCATGGCGGTAACGCAAGCGTCTGCAGAAACCTGCACCAGCTCCACATCGGTGCTGTAGTTGATCCCGTCTGCATCCAGAAGCAGAGCGGTGATGTTGTAGTCAGACTTGCCGATGCCGTTGGGGACGGAGATCTTCTGGCCCTTCAGGTCAGCGGTGGTGTTGTACTGGCTGTCGGCCAGCACGTAGATGGATTTGCAGCCCAGATGTGCGCCGCCGGTGAAAGTGATATCCACGCCGTTGGTGATGGGCACCAGCATCTTAGCCATCATGCCGGTAGCCACGTCCACCTGATCGGTACCCAGGGCTTCCACATCGCTGCTGCCCTTAACGCCTTCTGCGGTCAGACCGGCTTCGGTATAGTAGCCAAGGTGATCTGCCATGGTGGGACCGGAGGTGCAGCCGTCAGACATGAAGTACTTGATGGTGCGGCCATAGGCGGGCTCCTTCTTCATGGCTTCCAGCTCTTCAGGGGTAGGAGTAAGGTCAAAGTTGGCCATATCGATGGCCCGGCCTTCGATGGCAACGGGTACGAACAGAGCTTCCCAGTTGCCGGAAGCGGAAGCTTCGGCTGCATCCAGATGCTCGCTGGCCTGATTTACTTCCACATCGTCTACGGTGCCGACTTCGATCTGACCATCGTTGTTGGAATCGGCGATAACGGTGGACTTGGTAGCTCCGTCGTTTGCATCGTCGGTTGCATTGGCTTTTGCGTCGACATTGGTCATTACGCCTGCGCAGGCAGCCATGGAAAGCACCATGAGCAGCGCACACATAAGAGCAACAAACTTCTTCATGTTTTTTCTGTCTCCTTTTTGGTTATTTACAGGCGGTTGCCGCCGTATAAAGCTGAATCAGCTGTTTTTGCCGCCATAGTGCAGGCGATTGAGTATTTCGTTGCGATATTCCACAAAGCTGGCCGAAGAACGGTCCCGGGGAAATTCCTCGTCGATTTTTATATCCGCAATGATCCGGCCGGGATTGGCTTCCATCACCAGCACTCTGGTGCCCATATAAACGGCCTCGTCTATACTGTGGGTCACCATCAGGGCCAGCTGCCGGCGCTCCGTCCAGATGTTCAGTATCTCATCCTGCATGCTCATCCGGGTGAATGCATCCAGAGCCCCCAAAGGTTCGTCCAGCAGCAGGATCTCCGGCTCGTTGATCAGTGTACGCACAAGAGCCACCCGCTGGGCCATGCCTCCGGAAAGCTGGGCGGGATAATCATTTTTAAACCGCTCCAACCCGGTGATCTCCAGCATACGCCTGATCTTTTCGGCCTTGCCCTCGCTCTGCCCCTGCATGTCCAGACTGAAAGAAATATTCCTTTCTACCGTAAGCCACGGAAACAGCGTCGGGTTTTGAAACACCAGTCCCCGCTCCGGGGAAGGGCCGTCCACTTCCGTTCCGTCTACCGTAACGCGGCCCAGAGTCGGGTTGATAAGCCCCGCCACCAGCCGCAGAATGGTAGATTTTCCGCAGCCGGAGGGGCCCACCAGTGAAACAAATTCCCCGCTGGTCATGGACGTGCTCACATCCTGCAGGGCGTGGGTCACGCCGTCGCTTTCCACCCTTGCAAATACCTTGCTTACATTTTCAATCCTGAGGCAAACCGTTTTCTTTTCGTTCTGCATTATTTTTCGGCCCCATTCTGCCACCTGAGCAGATATCGTTTGATCCGTTCCAGCCCGTTGGTGACCAGTGTGAATATGAAGCAGATCACAAACAGTGCGGCAAAGGATTTATCATAGCTGGCCCAACCGGTCTGCCAGGTCATATACCAGCCCAGACCGGATTTTACGCCCAGCATTTCGGCGATCATAATGGCCACGCAGGAGGAACTCATGGCCTGTGTGCAGCCCTGAAGAATAGAAGGCATGGCGTGGGGAATGGCCACATGAAACACCAGCTGGCGGCTGTTGGCCCCCAGCGTCCGGGCGGCTTCAAAATACTCCCTGCCCACGTTGGAAATGCCCGTAAGAGAAGCCACCGTCACCGCAAACCAGGACCCCAGCGCAATGATGAACACCGCCCCGCCGAACAGGGACGTTGCCACCACCATAATAATGGGGATCCATGTGGAGGTGGGAATAGGCCCCAGAAACTTGATAATCGGATCGATCCAGTACCTGGCCTTTTTGGAATATCCGCAGGCAATACCGGTCACAAGACCGAGAGATACGCCGATGAAATAGCCCAGGAACAGCAGCTTGAGCGTATTGAACGTACAGTCTGCCAGCAGCTTGTAATCCACCAGAAATGCATTGATAATGTAGTTCATGCAGGGGACAAAAGGCTGCGTAAGAATGCCGGTTTTCAGCGTCAGGTAGTCATACAGGGTCAGGAACAGAAACAGCGCCGCATAACGGGGAGCCTTATAATGAAGCTTTTCATAGAACTGCCTCTCTCCCCTTCGTTTTTTCAGAAGCGCCCACAGAAAACACACCAGATAGATCCCTATGGCGGCGCCCAAAACCCACACATAGCTCCAGGGCTTTGCATTGCGGCTTTTGTTGGGCAGGATCACATATTCCGCCATGGCGATGCATCCGCACAGCAGCGGCAGGAGCATGACGATCACTTCTGCGGTTTTCTGGGCAGGTGTTTTTTCTTTTTCCTCCAGCTCCTTCAGCTGGCGGCGGTTCAGGCCAGACAGCAGGGCCGCATCCAGTTTGCTTTCCTGCTTTACCTTATCCTTATCAAGCATGGGCTGCCTTCTCTTCCTTTCATTATCAAACATTTCCATTATATTGGGCGGGTTCGATTAGTCAAATTGGCTTTTTTAATCTTTTTCTCCGCTCCATCGATTTTGCCGATTTATGTTGGAATTTATCCCCGCATCAGGCATTTTCCACACCGCCGAAAAATGCAGAACAAAAAAACAGCGCCTGTCTCCAGGTGCTGTTCATATATGTATTTCAGATATCCTCCCTGTGGCAGGCGAGAAAATGTCCCGGCGTAAATTCCTTCAACGACGGGGGTTTTTCCCGGCAGAGTGGTTTGACATAGGGGCACCGTCCGCAAAAGCGGCATCCTCCGGGCAGATCCACCGGGCTGGGGGGATCCCCCTCCAGTAAGATCCGGCGTCGGGTACGCTCCGTTCCCGGATCCGCCACGGGCACGGCAGAAAGCAGTGCCTTTGTGTACGGATGCCTGGGGAAGGCATACAGTTCCCGGGCGGGCGCCAATTCCACCAGCGTCCCCAGATACATTACCGCCACCCGGTCGGAAATATGCTTGACCATGGACAGATCATGGGCGATGAACAGATATGTCAGCCCCTTTTCCCGCTGCAGCCTTTTTAGCAGATTTACTACCTGCGCCTGAATGGACACATCCAGAGCGGAGATCGGTTCGTCGCAAATAATGCATTCCGGTTCCACCGCCAACGCCCGGGCAATGCCGATGCGCTGCCGCTGACCGCCTGAAAATTCATATACATACCGGCCCATAGCTTCGGTACCCAGGCCCACCTGTTCCAAAAGCTCTGCCGTTCTATCCCGCCGGGCGTTTGCATCGGGATACAGCCGGTGTACCCGCAAGCCTTCGTCCACCAGCGCCTCCACCTTCATCCGGGGATCCAAAGAGGAATATGGATCCTGAAAGATAGTCTGCATCCGGCGGGTAAAAGCAAACCGCGCCCGCCGGTCCATGGCATGGACGTCCTGCCCGTCAAAGAGCACCTGTCCGCCGGTCCTGCTGTACAGGCCTGCGCAGGTGCGGCCGCAGGTAGTCTTGCCGCAGCCGGATTCTCCCACCAGCCCCAGGGTCTCCCCCCGGGCAATGGAAAAGCTTACGCCGTCCACCGCCCGCAGCACACGGTTCCGGCCCATGGGAAAATACTTTTTCAGATCCCGCACCTCTAAAATGGGTGTGCTCACAGGGCTTCCTCCTTTCCCGCCTTACGGGGGCAGTCCGGATGAGCCAGCCAGCAGGCGCCTTCATGGCCGGGCTCAAAGGCAAAGTACTCCGGCATCTCCCGCCGGCATATCTTCATGCACCGGCTGCACCGGGGGGCAAAGGGACACCCCTCCGGCGGATCGATCAGGCTGGGCGGCGCCCCTTCGATGGGTTCCAGCTCCTGCCCGCATTCCAGATCCATCCGGGGTGCACAGCGAAGCAGCGCCCGGGTATAGGGGTGTCTGGGCGCATAAAAGATCTGCTCCGCTTCCCCCGCTTCCAGCAGCTTGCCGCCGTACATGACCAGCACTCTTTTGGCCATGCCTGCCACCACGCCCAGGTCATGGGTAATGAGCAGAATAGCCATGCCCATCTCCTTCTGCAGGCTCCGCAGAATATCCAGTATCTGGGCCTGCGTGGTCACATCCAGTGCGGTGGTAGGCTCATCGGCAATCAGAATATCCGGCTTGCAGGCCAGCGCCAGAGCGATCATGGCCCGCTGGCGCATCCCGCCGGAAAACTCATGGGGATACTGATCCCAGCGCTGCTCCGGATCCGGCAGCCCCACGGCCCCCAGCAGGCGCACCGCCTCTTTACGGGCCTGTGCACGGGTACACACACGGTGATTGATCAGGTTTTCGGCGATCTGCCGGCCTACTTTCATGGTGGGATTCAGGCTGGTCAGCGCATCCTGAAAGATAATGCCGCACCGGCCGCCCCGAAAGGCCTCCCACTCTTTCTTCTTATAAGTAAATATGTCCCGGCCCTGAAACAGGATGCGGCTGCCGGGGCAGACCACGCCCCCGGTCTGTTCCGTTAGTCCCAGTATGGCCCGGGCCGTAACGGATTTTCCGCAGCCGGATTCCCCCACAATGGCCAGTGTCTCTCCGGGCTCCAAAGAGAAGGATACGTCCCGAACGGCCTGAACGGTGCCTGCATAGGTAGGAAATTCCACCTGCAGGTGTTCCACTTGCAGCAACGGTTCCATATGGCCCTCCTATTTCATCAGCCGGGGTTCCAGAATGCTCCGGAGCACATCCCCCAGATAGTTGAAGCTCAGCACCGTAAGCAGGATCAGCAGCCCCGGATACACGGCCAGCAAAGGCCGGGTCATGATATATGCCTGGGCATTCTGCAGCATACTGCCCCAGGATGCCTGAGGCACCTGCACCCCAAAGCCAAGATAACTCAAAGAGCTTTCCATCAGGATGGCCCGGGCAATATTCAGGCTGCTGGCCACCAGCACCGGCGAGAGGATGTTGGGAATGATATGGGTAAACAGTATCCGCACCCGCCCCGCCCCCAGATTTCTGGCAGCAGTCACATAATCCCGTTCCTTTACGGAAAGGGTTTCCGCCCGGACGATCCGGGCCACGCCCATCCATGAAAAAATGCCTATGGTAAACACCAGCGTAAACACCCCGGCGGGGATCATGCTGTTAAGGATAAGGATCAGCAGCATGGAGGGAATGGACATGAGGATATCCAGGATGCGCATCATGCAGGTATCCACCTTTCCCCCGGCAAAGCCGCTGACGGTGCCGTACAGGGTGCCGATAAGGATAGACAGCAGCATGGAAAACACGCCCACCGCCATGGATACCCTTCCGCCGTACAGGCAGCGGGTAAAGTAATCCCGGCCCAAATGATCCGTACCGAACCAGTGTGCCGAAGAAGGCTGGGCAAACTTTTCCATCATGTTGGTCTTGTTTGGATCCTGCGGCGCCAGAAAGGCAAAAAGGGAAGCCAGCGTCAGCACCAGCAAAAAGCATACGCACAGGCAGGCCAGCCGGTTCTGCTTCAGCCCCCGAAGCAGCCTGCTGCCAAGACTGTAGGCCACCGGCGGCCGGGAGGGTGCTTTTTCGTATACATCGGGCAGGAACCAGTCCGGCTCCGGCACTCTGTTTGCTTTGGACAGGGGATCGCTCATCTGCGTGCCTCCTTTATGGCGGATTGAATGCGGGGATCCACCACGGTATACAGAATATCCGCCAGGAAGTTCCCCACGATAAGCACGGCGCAGGCCAGCATGGTGATGCCCATGATCACGGGATAATCCCGACTGGTCACGGAGCTGACTCCCAGCTTGCCCAGCCCCGGCCAGCCGAACACGGATTCCACAATGAAGGAGCCCGTCACCAGACTTACCAGATTCATACCCACCAGCGTGATAATGGGCAGCAGGCAATTTTTGAGCACATGGCCAAAGACGATGCGTATCCGGGGCGTGCCCTTGGAAATGGCCGTAAGCACATACTCCTCCCCCATCTCCCGGATGGTGTTGGAGCGGATATAGCGGGTAAATACGGCCACGTGGCTCATGCCGGTAATAAAAACGGGCATAAGGGCGTGGCGCACCAGATCCAGAAAGGAGTTATCATTCAGGCTGTGCATGCCGGAAGCCGGAAGCCACCCCAGCGTCAGAGAAAAAAGCAGGATCAGCAGTATGCCCACCCAGAAATTGGGGATGGAAATGCCAATATAGGAAATGAGGCTGATAATATGATCGGCGGTCTTGTTCTTTTTCACGCCGCTCCACAGGCCCAGGGGAATGGCCACAAGAAGGGAAAAAAGCAAGGACGTACCCATGAGCGCCGCCGTAGCGGGAAGTTTTTCGCAGATCTGTTTAAAGACGCTGCGATGATTGGTAATGGAATACCCCCAGTTGCCGTGAAGGATATTACTGCCCCATTTCCTGTATTGGCTGAGAATGCTGCCGTTGAGCCCCAGCTCCTCCCTCAGCTCTTCGATATCCTCGTTGGACATCTCCGGCCGCACATAGGACATGAGAATGTCCCCGGGAGCCACTTTGATGATCACAAAGGACGCAAAGGAAACGATCAGCAGCACCAGCAGCATTTGCAGCAGCCGCCTGAAAAGAAATCTTGCCATATGTGTCCTCCTTCAGTGTATGTCCTCCGGGACGGGCCCGGGAGTTTCCCGGGCCCATACCCGCATGTTGGATCACTTAACAGCGTAAATGCGCATCCAGTCCTCAAAGAGGGGGCTGAGGGTGATCTCCATAAGCCCGCGCAGATGCTTATCGGCCACGATGCCGATCTGGGGGTAAGACAGCCGGTACATGGCAAAGTCCTGATCGGTCACATCGTCCAGCTGGGCGTAGATCTCGGCGCGCTTGCTCTCATCCAGCGTCTCTTCACCGGCTACCCACAGAGCCAGTGAAGCTTCTGTGACCGCAGCCCAGGGCACAGCAGGCAGATTTTTCTATCAGATCGTTGGAATCTCCGTGATAGCTGAGCAGGGAGCCTACGCGCTTTTCCCGTACTGCCACTTCGGGTGCATCCAGATTAATGGGGATCGCCATGGGTATATATCCTTTCCGTTGGAATCATGTTCAGGTGTGTACCGCCGAAAATACCGTTAACCGTGCGAAAATGTCTCCTGCAAAAGCCGTTTTTGATACAGCTGTTTGGAGCAGTCGCTTTTGCCAGGTATCCCTGCTGCATCTGCCCGGCAGTGCTGGCAATGGCGAAACACCTCCACATAGGGCTCCGCCTTGCGCCTGGCCCCATCGATCTGCTCGCAGCAGGGGGCGGGAATATGCGCAAATTTATGCTGAGGGATCAGGAGAATGATGTTGTAGCGCAGCACCCCCAACCGGCCTACGGTCCGGGCAACGGCTTCGATATGATCATCGTTGATGCCGGGAATGAGCACCGTGTTCACCTTCAAGGCCACACCGGCCCCGGCCATGCGCTCAAGACCGCGGAGCTGATTCTCAATAAGCAGCTGTGCCCCTTCTATTCCTGTATAGCGGCGGCCGTGATACCAGACATTGGCGCAGATCTCCTTCTGGATCTCCGGGTCCACGGCGTTGACCGTAACGGTAAGGGTGTCTATCCCCACCTCCTGCAGCTCTTCCGCCCGCTCGTCCAGCAGCAGGCCATTGGTGCTCATGCACCTCAGCAGCCCCGGAAACTCCTTTTTGATCCGCCGGAAGGTTTCCAACGCATGATCTGTAGCCAGCGTATCCCCCGGCCCGGCAATGCCGGCCACCGAGATCTCCGGGCATAATTCCACACCGCGGCGCACCACTTCCACCGCTTCCTCCGGGGAGATCACCTGTGCGGTGACCCCGGGTCGGTCCTCATCCTCGTTCAGGCTGCGCACGCAGAAGTTGCAGGATATGTTGCAGACCGGGCACACCGGCAGGTGGATCCTGCCCCTGTTTCTGGCTGCCCCAAAGCATGGATGCCGGGCAAAAACTTGCTCCTTAGTTGCCATTGTCTCCCTGTATTGCATTCATTTGGAATGCATAAAAAAGCAAATAAATCGTGTTTTTTCAAACCAGAGCCGACTATATCATCCGGCCCTGTCTCCGTCCAATCTATTTTACAATTACATGTTTCCTTAAAATCGCTTTTCCGAGTCTGACAGCTGTTATTTCATTCTTTATGTTGAAAAACCATATTTCAAACCGATTTCATGCCGGTTTCATTGGAATTATGCATTATGCCTCCTGCTTTGCTGCAAATACTGAAAGCTATTACATTTCGCTGCATTTTCAAAATAAATTGTTATGTTGGTTCAAGCATAGCAATATCCTTCGTTTTTTGTGCATTTTTCTCTTTTATGTACATGGAACGATAGTCCCCAGTTCAGGCGGAGAAAATAAAAAAGCCCCGCCTAAAGGCGGGGCCCGTGAAGGGGAGGCATTCACTTAAAGATCCTGCTTGAGAAACCGAAATCAATGTTTGAGAAAACCGAAAAGACCCTTTTTCTCGTAGGGTTCCTGACGAATATCCGTCACTTCATATCCGGTGCCCTCCAGCGCCTTTTCTACGGCAGAAGACTCCAGGGGTTCGTCGCTGATCAGCACCGCCTGTCCCTTGCTGTGGGAGGCGGTAACTTTCTTTACCGGCAGGTGGTTGCGAAAGGCGTCGCTCACATGGGCTTCGCACATACCGCACATCATGCCGTCAATACTTACTGTTGTTTTTACCATACCCGAGCTCCTTTCTTTTCTTCAGGCCGTGCAGCCCAACTCCTGCTGGAGCTGAGGCAGCCGGTCGCTCATCTGGGCCAGCACAGCGCAGGCGGCGCTGCGGCAGCACTCCTCATCCAGCCCCAAAGCCTCCTGCAGTCTGGCATACAGGGGTTCGCAGCAACTGGCATACAGCCGGGCCGCCTGCTCCCCCTCCTCCGTCAGATATACGCTGGAGTAGCGCTTTTTCTGGGCCAGACCCATGCGGCACAGGCTTTCTATCATAGCGTGGGCACTGGGTTTGGTTACCCCCAGCCGTTCTGCCACATCCACACACCGGGCTCCCTGGCCCTGGGCGCAAAGGGCATGCACAGCCAGCAGATAGCGAATGGAGGCGGCGGTCATATTTCTTTCCGTGTTGTGCATATCTGGCCTCCGTTAAAGCAGGGGGGAGGTGCGGAGAGCCGCCCTCCCCCGGTCATGGTCTCAGGTTACTTATTGCCCCCGTGGCACTTGCCCGCCAGGGCACAGTGGGCACAGTTGCAGCCGCAGGAGGATTTCCCCTGCTTCTTCTGCCGGATCTGACTGCGGATGATCAATGCGACCACGGCCAGAAGCCCCAGAGAGATCAATATTGTTCCAAGATTATCGCTGAACCATTGCAGCATGAGAATTACCTCCTTTACACAGAGTTTTGGTTTCTTTTATACCCGCACCTTGGTGGTGAGCTTGGTGGCTTCCTTATAGGGCTTGACCAGCATGTATACGATCAGAGCCAGGAAAGCCGCAGCCACGATAAGTCCGATAACGTTCACCTTGCCGGTGAACAGGCCGCCAAACTGGTTGATCATCAGGGCGATCACATAAGCGAAGCCGCACTGATAGCCAATGGCGAACCAGGTCCACTTGGCGCTGTTCATCTCCCGCTTGATGGCGCCGATAGCGGCAAAGCAGGGGGCGCACAGCAGGTTGAACACCAGGAAGGAGTAGCCGGTGATGCCGGTAAAGGCCTGTGCAATGGCATCGTAAACCGTGCCGTCGCCGCCGCCATAGAGGATGCCCAGCGTACCTACGATGTTCTCCTTAGCTACAAGGCCGGTGATGGAAGCTACAGCAGCCTTCCAGTTGCCCCAGCCCAAAGGCTTGAAGATCCAGGCGATGGCGTTGCCTACAGCAGCCAGGATGGAGTGATCGATCTCCTCTTCAGCCAGCATCCGGAAGGTTCCGTCTACTACGCCGAAGTAAGTGGTGAACCACACCAGAATGGTGGACAGCAGGATGATGGTACCGGCCTTCTTGATGAAGCTCCAGCCGCGCTCCCACATGGAACGGAGCACGTTGCTGACGGTGGGCCAATGGTAGGCAGGCAGCTCCATAACAAAGGGAGCAGGCTCGCCGGAGAACATCCTGGTCTTCTTCAGCATGATACCGGAGATAACGATGGCCGCCATGCCGATGAAGTAAGCAGAAGTGGATACCCAGGGGGATCCGCCGAAGATAGCACCGGCGATCATGGCGATAAAGGGAACCTTGGCGCCGCAGGGGATGAAAGTGGTGGTCATGATGGTCATCCTGCGGTCACGTTCGTTTTCGATGGTACGGCTGGCCATTACGCCGGGCACGCCGCAGCCCATACCGATGAGCATGGGGATAAAGCTCTTGCCGGAAAGACCGAACTTACGGAACACACGGTCCAGAACAAAGGCGATACGGGCCATGTAGCCGCAGGCTTCCAGGAAGGCCAGCAGCAGGAACAGCACCAGCATCTGAGGCACAAAGCCCAGCACGGCGCCTACGCCTGCCACGATACCATCCAGGATCAGCCCCTGCAGCCAATCGGCTACTTTGGCGGCTTCCAGCGCATTGCCGACCAACACGGGTACGCCGGGCACCCATACGCCATATGCGGCCGGATCGGGCGCTTCAAAGCCGTTGTCTTCCACATACTGTACGGCTTCCACAAAGGTAGTGCCGATGGTAGTCTCCTTATCCGCATCGGCGGGGATGGTGTCATAGTAGACGGTCATGTCATTGACAGCCAGAGTCTCCTCGTCTTCCACACCTACGGTAGCGGATTTTTCTTCGGTGGTGAAAGCTTTCAGCTCGGCCAAAGCGGCGTCTGCATCAAAGTCTTCTACTTCGGGGTCTACCTCCACATAGGCATTGATGGCGTTCAGAGCATCGCTGTAAGCGCCGTCGGCTTCTTCATACTCGCCGCTGCCAATGCCAAAGAGATGCCAGCCATCGCCGAAGAGTCCATCGTTGGCCCAATCCGTTGCAGCAGAGCCCACGGTGACCATGGCGATATAATACACCAGGAACATGACCAGAGCAAAGATGGGCAGGCCCAGCCAGCGGTTGGTGACAATCTTGTCGATCTTATCGGAAGTGGAAAGCTGACCGGCTTTCTTCTTTTTATAGCAGCTCTTGAGTATCTCGGCGATATATACATACCGCTCGTTGGTGATGATGGACTCCGCATCATCATCCAGCTCTTTCTCGGCTGCCTTAATGTCCTCTTCGATGTGAGCCATGACTGCGGAATCGATGTGGAGCTTCTCCAGCACCTTATCATCCCGCTCAAAGATCTTGATGGCATACCAGCGCTGCTGCTCCTGGGGCATGTTGTGAACGGCCGCTTCTTCGATATGCGCAATGGCATGCTCTACAGGCCCGGAGAAGGTATGCATGGGCACGGTCTTGGCGCCTTCGGCAGCCTTTACGGCAGCTTCGGCAGCTTCCATAACGCCGTCGCCCTTCAAAGCGGAGATCTCCACCACCTTGCAGCCCAGCTGACGGGACAGCTCTGCCACATTGATCTTGTCACCGGCCTTGCGCACCACGTCCATCATGTTGATAGCCACCACCACAGGGATGCCAAGCTCGGTAAGCTGCGTGGTCAGGTAAAGGTTGCGCTCCAGGTTGGTACCGTCGATGATGTTCAAAATGGCATCCGGGCGCTCGTCGATCAGGTAGTTACGGGCCACCACTTCCTCCAGCGTATAGGGAGAAAGGGAATAAATGCCGGGCAGGTCCATGATGACTACGTCTTCATGCTTTTTGAGCTTACCCTCTTTCTTTTCCACGGTAACGCCGGGCCAGTTGCCCACGAACTGGTTGGACCCTGTCAGAGCATTGAACAGCGTGGTTTTTCCGCTGTTGGGATTGCCCGCCAGGGCGATGCGGATCTGTTTGTTTTCCATGTTTTTACGCTCCTGTTTTTTGCACTGTATTAAAGAAATCTAATTCCAGTTTCACATATTTAACCGTTGTGGAAAAAATTATTCCACTTCGATCATTTCGGTATCGGCCTTGCGCAGGCTCAGCTCATACCCACGAACGGTGACTTCCATAGGATCGCCCAAAGGCGCTACCTTGCGTACATACACTTCCGTTCCCTTGGTGATGCCCATGTCCATGATCCGCCGCTTGACGGGGCCTTCCCCATGCAGCTTGACCACTTTGGCGGTTTCTCCGATCTTGACTTCCCGCAGAGTTTTCATTGTGTTTGCTCCTCTCATTCCTTGTTGTTTTTATATCATGATCTTCCGGGCCATTTCCTGGCTGATCGCCACCCGGGATTCCTTGACCTTGACAATAAGATTGCCGCCCATGACGGATACCACCGTTACGGAACTCCCGGGCACAAAGCCCAGGTCTTCCAGGTGTTTCTTTACTTCGGGGCTCCCCCCCACATGATGGATCAGGTTCTCTTCTCCCATTCCGGCTAAGCTCAACGGCATCATGCTTTTCTCCCTTCATGACCGGTTTACGGTCATATGTAAATCCTTATCGGTTAATCTTCTCTAACCGTCGGATAGTTTAGCATCTCTAACACTCCTTGTCAATAGATTTTTACAAAAAAATTTACACAATCTTCGAGTATTGCTTTTTGGATTTAAGTATGTTAACCTATGAGAAATATAAACACGAAAGGAAGTCTTTCCATGAAGATTCTCCGGGCGGCAGAAGATTATCTGGAAGCCATGCTCATGATGCGCCAGCGCCATGGCTACATCCGCTCCATTGATGTGGCGCAGTACCTGGGCGTGACCAAACCCAGCGTTACTTATACCACCAAACGTCTGCGGGAAAACGGCTATATCACCATGGATGTAGACGGCCTGATCACTCTGACAGAGGATGGCTACAGGATCGCCTCTTCCATGCTGGACCGGCATAAAACCCTGACCGGCTTTTTAATGGCGCTGGGCGTGGATGAAGAAACCGCAGAGATGGATGCCTGCAAAATGGAGCATGACATCAGCCAGAAAACCTACGAGGCTATCTGCCAGCACGCTTTGAACAGCACTCCCATTCAGCCGGTGGAGCCTCTCCCCAACAAACCAGAAGTACAGGAGAAAGCATAAATCTTATTTGTTCTTTTGCCCCGTATGGGGCTTTTTTGTTTGAGCGGCAAATACTCCTTTTGCACTCCGCAACGCTCACTTTTCATCCACTATCCGGATAAAACAGGCGTCACTCCTGTCGATTTCCTCATTTTCCAAATACTGGATGCCCGCTTGCCTCCGCAGCTTCCGATTTGTCAGACTTCACTGCATCATGTGCAAACAAAAAGAGCGGCCGCAGCAGAGAAACCCGCGGTAACCGCTCATATGCATCGATTTTCTATATATTTTGTTCCCGCAGCACCGCCGCCTGCTCTATGCCGTAGCGATGGAAGGCAGCAATCTCTTCCGGGCCGATCTCCTCTCCGGAAAGCACAATGGGCACCGCCGGAGGGCAGCTCACTGCCGGAGCAGCGCAGATACGCCCCAACGCTTGTGCTGCAGGCACCCGTTCCTGGGGACCCAAGCACCCCTCTCTCAGGGAACAGCGTACTTTGGGCCGGGTCAGCGCCATGGGTTCCGGTATTTTCGGAGGAGCCGGTGCCTCCCCCAACGCCGCTTCCAAAGTCGAAAGAGCAGCTTCTCCATTCTGAGGCGTGGTCATCAGCACCAGATAGTCCCCATCGGCGTACTCATACTCCATATTTGCCCGGCACAGCTGTTCTCCCAGCGCATGACCCCTCCAGCCCCGGGGCGCCAGCAGAGTCAGCCGCAGCGGATCGCCTGGTTCTATCCCCCAGCCCCGCTGCTCCAAACGAGCTTTAAGTGCATCCAGCTTCTGCACCCAGCAGACCAGGTCTTGCCGGCACTCCCCCGCCAGATACCGGTTGCACAGATCCAGCGAGCTTAAAATCAGATAAGAAGGACTGGTAGAGCCAAAAAGAGCCATGGCCTCCCGGGCATTTTTATAAAAAGCATCAGGCAGCCCTTTCTTCAGGTGCATGTAGGCGCCGCCGGTCAGCACCGGCAAAGTCTTATGCGCAGAGTCACAGCAAAGATCCGCGCCCAGATCCAGCGGATGACAGGGCTCCGGCAAAAAATGCAGATATGCCCCGTGGGCATTGTCTACCAACAGACGGATCCCCCGCTTTCGGCACACCTGTGCCATGCCGCCGATATCCGCCTGATGCCCCAGATAATCCGGGCTGGTGATATATACCGCCGCCGGGGGAGCCGGAAAGGTATCCAATGCTTCTTCCAGATCCTGTGCCGACAGAGGACAGGCGCACAAGCTCCCCCGCTGCCGGGGCCACAGCCACTGCACCTGCACATCCAGCAGAACGCAGGCATACACAAACGCCTTGTGCACATTCCGGGGAGCGGCAATCACCGGAAGCGTCCCGGAAGCCCGCAAACTGATGGCCAGCCGCACCATGGCCCGAATACACTGGCTGGATCCTTCGGCAGAATAGAGTGTTCTGCCTGCGCCGAAAAGAGAGGCTGCATTCGCCTCACTTTCCGCCAGAATCCCTTCTGCTTCGTAAAGGCTGTCTGCCCCGGGTATCTCTGTGATGTCCCAGGGTTCCGGCCCCAGAAAAGGTCTGCCCTTATGGCCGGGCATATGCAGGCGCACCGGATCTTTTTGCACATAGGCACGGACAAAGTCCGCTACCGGGGTTTCCATTATAGCTCTTCCTCGGCGATCTTCATCATGATAGCGCACTCAATGCGCTTTTTGAACAGCTCACAGCCCGGTTCATACACCCCTTCGATGGCGCCGGTGGCATGGTAGGCATTGGCGGCACACCCGCCGGAGCAATACAGCTTTGCCCAGCAGTTTTCGCATTCCTTCCGCGCATAGGCATTACAGGCCCGAAAGCGTTCCCGCAGGGCGTCATTGGTCACTCCCTGCCAGATGTCCCCCAGCTTGAACTTCTCCTCTCCCACAAACTGGTGACAGGGGTACAGATCCCCCCAGGGCGTCACGGCCATATACTCCGTGCCGGAGCCGCAGCCGGAAATACGCTTGTAAATGCAGGGCCCGGCCGTAAGATCCAGCATATAATGATAGAAGGTAATGGGATGCCCCGCTTTCTTCCGACGGAGCATGTCCAGCGCCAGAGTCTCATACTCCTTTTTGACGATCTCCAGATCCTCTGCCGTTAATGCAGCGGGATCCTGGGGAGCGCAGACCACCGGCTCCATGCTCAGCTCCGTAAATCCCAGATCTGCCATATGGAACACATCTTTGGTAAAATCCGGATTGGCATGGGTAAAGGTGCCCCGCATATAATAATTCTTTCCGCCGCGGGCTTTGACCAGCGCCTGAAACTTCGGCACGATGCGGTCATAGCTGCCGTTCCCGGCGTAATCCACTCGGGTGGCATCGTGGATCTCCTTGCGCCCATCCAGAGAAAGAACCACATTGCTCATCTCACGGTTGGCAAAGTCGATAACATTCTCGTCAATAAGCATTCCGTTGGTAGTGAGCGTAAAACGGAAGTTCTTGCCCCGTTCCTTTTCCACGCTGCGGGCATAGGCCACCAGATCTTTGACCACCTGCCAGTTCATCAGCGGCTCCCCGCCGAAGAAGTCCACTTCCAGATTCCGCCGGGAACCGGAGTTCTCCATAAGAAAATCCAAGGCCCGCTTGCCTACCTCAAAGGTCATGAGCCCCCGCTCTCCATGATACTTCCCCTGACTGGCAAAGCAGTAGGCGCAATTCAGGTTGCAGGTATGAGCCACATGGAGGCACAGAGCCTTGACGATGTTTCCGGAGCGGGCTTTAAGAGTGCCGGCCATAGGCGCAAATGTATCCGGAGAAAAGAGCTGCCCGGCCTGCTTCAGGCTTTCTATATCGTCCAGACACTGTTCCAGATCCTCCCGGGTCACATCCGGGCGGGAGGAATATTTTTCCAACATGGCGGAGAGGATCTGCTCCCGGGTATGGCTCTCATACATCAAAATGCAGTCATAGGCCACCTCATCCACCACATGAATGGAACCGGAGCAGCTGTCCAGCACGATATGATACCCGTTAAGCGTAAAGGCATGAATCATAAGGCCCTCCTTGAGGCACAAAAAAACGGCCGCCTCTGGGCAAGCCCGGCAAGGCGGCTGATGTTTTTGAGGACGTTACTTATTTTCGTTCTCGCACTTCTGGTTGGCAACGCCGCAGCTGGTCTTGCAGGCGGACTGGCAGGAAGTCTGGCATTCGCCGCAGCCACCGTTCTTGGCGCTCTCACAGAGATTACGGGTAGCAATGGTCTTAATTCTTTCCATGGTATTATTCTCCAATCGTTAAAATTACTGCCGGACGCATCCCCGGCAAGGCGTATCTTTACAGATACAGATATTATAGCAATTCTGCTGTGGTAAGTCAATGGTGCAAAAGTGCCCGCAGCAGGGAAAAGTATGTTTCGAATAGATATGCACGCAAGGTCGGAAACAGCACTTCTCATACACTCCTGCCACGAAAAAGTCTTCCGCAAACAGCTGCTGCTTTAATATCTGTTCAAGACGTACCCAAGGCGGCGGCAGACAGTATACGCAGTACGGAACGCGCCTATATGCAAGCTGCGCGACGCTCGTAATGCGGGGGCGCACGTTCCGGCTGCGCCGGAACTCTGCGGGGCCTGCGGCCCGCAGGCGTGCCAAAGGCACGCAGTGCGCCCCCCAACTCCGTATACGCTATAAACTCCATAAAACCCGATCCCAGGCCTCGCATCCGCTTATCATCTTTATACGGCGTCCATGCCCCTGACCGGAGCATACTCTTTCCTTCCGCCTATTCACAGATGAAAATATGCCGTTGATTTTCCCCATATACTTGACCTGTTCAGGCATTTATGCTTTAATAAGAGAAAGTAACATATTGGGGGTATACATGGAACACAGGCATGAGGATGTATATGAAAACAAGATTGCCGGGCTTTGCGGGGCACTTCTGTTTGCTTTGAGCGGCGGCATAATCTACTTTTTGCTGTATCAGTTAGGGTATATCTCCAGCATCAGCGGTCTGGTGGGCGCCGTGCTGGCCATGAAGGGCTATGCTCTCTTCTCTAAAAAGGAGAGTATGTTTGGTGTGATCACTTCCGCCGTGCTGGCTCTGTTGGTATTAGCGGCAGCCTGGTATCTGTGCCTGGCCAAAGATGTATATGAGGCCTTCCAGGAGTGGTTTGCTGCCGGCGAAATCGATTATACTGTATCTTTTGGGGAAGCAGTGCAGGGAGCTCATTTGTTCCTGGAGGATCCAGAGATCTCCCGTTCCTATCTGGGGGATTTGGGGATGAGCCTGCTTTTTGCGGTTATCGGTTGCTTTGGAAATGTGTGGACGGCTCTGAAGAACCAGAAAGCTCAAAAAGCACAGCAAGCGGCACCCATTCAGGCGGAAGCAAAAGAAAGTCCCTATTCCGCAGAAGAGCCCAACCCCTTTGCACAGGATCAGGAAGAAAAGAATCCTTTCGCCGCACAGGATGAAACAAAAGAATAACGCTTGTACATATGTATAAACGCCCTGCGGGGCGTTTTTTCATATTAGTAGATGGTCCGCATCGGGATACGGTACGCCTTTCATTTGTAAAAAAAAAACGCATACGCAGCATGGTCCGTGCCCGTTCGAAAGCTGCGCGGCGCTCGCAATGCGGGGGCGCACGTTCCGGCTGCGCCGGAACTCTGCGGGGCTCACAGCCCCGCAGGCGTGCCTCCGGCACGCAGTGCGCCCCCACAATCCCCGTATACGCCTCCACCCGCTCTTCCGCCGCGTTTTGCTGTATCTCGTCTCTAAATGCGAGCTTCCCTTCTTTATTCCACACACAAAAAGCGCTCCCTTGGGAGCGCTTTTGCATTTTGATTGGACTTCCGGCCTTATTTGCCTTCCTTGGCCGCCTTGATCTCTTTGATCATCTCCGGCACTACCTTGAACAGGTCCCCTACGATGCCATAATTGGCCACCGTAAAGATGGGAGCACCGTCATTCTTGTTCACGGCAATAATGGTTTCAGAATCCTGCATACCGGCTACATGCTGAATGGCGCCGGAAATGCCCAGGGCTACATACAGCCGGGGATGCACGGTCTTACCGGTCTGCCCCACCTGATGGTCATTTGTGATCCAGCCCGCATCCACCACCGCACGGGAGGCGCCTACCACGCCGCCCAGCACACCGGCCAGCTCTTCAGCCAGCGCAATGCCCTTTTCGGGATCCTTGCTGATGCCCCGGCCAACGGCTACTACAACGTCGGCCCCTACCAGATCTACCATCTTCCGCGCCATCTTCTCGATCTTGAGAATCTGCACATGGATATCGTCTGCGGTCAGATCCGTCTTTACATTCTCGATGATGCACTTGTCGGCGCCTGCCTGATCAAACTCCTGTGTCTGCATAACGCCGGGGCGCACCGTAGACATCTGCGGCCGGAATCGGGGGCAGATAATAGTGGCCATCAAATGCCCGCCAAATGCCGGACGGGTCATCTTCAGGTTGGTGTTCTCTTCGAACTTTGTGTTATCCACATCAATGGTGGAGGTGCTCTTAAGGAATGCCTTGTATTTCTCTACATCCACATCCAGATGGGTGCAGTCGGCGGTAAGGCCGGTATGCAGTCTGGCGGCGCAGCGTGGACCGAGATCCCGGCCCAGATTGGTAGCGCCGATCAGCACGATCTCCGGCTTCTTCTCCTCGATCAGGTCGCAAAGCACCTTGGCATATCCATCGGTGGTATAGTCCTTCAGCAGGGGGCTGTCCGCATAATAGACCCGGTCGGCTCCGTAGCCGCCCAATGCCTTCAGGTGGTCTGCATCCAGGCCGCTGCCCAGCACCACGCCGCACAGCTCTACCTTCAGATCATCGGCCAGCTTCCGGCCTTCACTGAGCAGCTGATAGCTGATGCTCTGGAGCAGGCCTTCCCGCTGCTCACAAAATACCCATACGCCCTTGAAGGCGGCAGTATCCGTGCAGTTGTATTCAGCCATTGTATTCTTCTCCTCTCTGTCAGATCAAATGCTTCTCGTTCAGAAGGCCCACCATCTTGGCGGCGTCCTCCAGCATTACGCCGGCGCCCTTGACGGGGGGAGAGAAGGACTTGTATACGTTGGTGGGGGAACCCTGCAGACCGATGGTATCGGTCTCGATAAGAGGATCATCCTTCAACGTGTTGTAATCAAAGATATCCAGAGGCTTGTCATAGCACTCGAAGATACCGGAGATGCTCATGTACCTGGGCTGATTGAGCTCCTTGAGGCAGGTGATCAGGCAGGGGGTCTGAGCCCGCAGCAGCATATACCCATCCTCCAGCAGGCGCTTGACCACAACAGCTCCTTCTTCCGCACGAATCTCGGCGGCATAGGTGATCTGGGGCAGGTGAAGCTTTTCGGCGATCTGGGGGCCGACCTGAGCGGTGTCCCCGTCGATGGCCTGCCGGCCGCAGAATACGATATCATCCTTTTCCAGGCCGATCTTATTCACCGCCGCCGCCAGGATCTGGCTGGTGGCAAAGGTATCGGAACCGCCAAACTCACGGCCGCTTACCAGCACGGCTCTGTCGCAGCCCCTGGCCAGCAGCTCTCTGAGCATCCCCTCTGCGGGAGGAGGCCCCATGGAGACCACGATGACCTGACAGCCCGTGGCGTCCTTAAGCTCCAGAGCAGCCTCTACGGCGGCCAGATCGTCGGGGTTTGTAATGGTAGCCATGGCGGCACGATCCATGGTGCCGTCGGGTTTTACCGCAACTTTACCGGAGGTATCCGGAACCTGCTTTACGCAAACGATAGCTTTCATTCTCTTTACCTCGTTCCAATTACTTGAGCAGAGCGCCGGAAATGACCATCATCTGGACTTCGCTGGTGCCCTCGTAGATCTCGGTGATCTTGGCATCCCGCATCATGCGCTCAATGGGATAATCCCGGGTGTAGCCGTAGCCGCCGAAGAGCTGCAGGCACCGGCGGGTCACGTCGCTGGCGGTACGGGAAGCGATGAGCTTAGCCTGAGCAGCCTCCACGCTGTAGCGGACCTTGGCGCCGTTCATGGCCGCCTGCTTTTTCTGCGCAGCGGCATAGACCAGATACCGAGCCGCCTCAATACGTGCCTTCATCTCTGCCAGTTCAAACTGCGTGTTCTGGAACTGTGCGATGCTCCGGCCAAACTGCTTGCGCTCCTTCACATAGGCCACCGTCTCGTCCAAAGCGCCCTCTGCAATGCCCAGCGCCTGGGAAGCAATACCGATACGGCCGCCGTCCAGCGTAGCCATGGCCAGCTGGAAGCCCTTGCCCTTTACGCCCAGAAGCCGATCCTTGGGGATGATGCAGTCCTCCATGATCAGTTCGCAGGTGGAGGAACCGCGGATACCCATCTTATCTTCGGGTTTTCCCACGGAGAATCCGGGATCCGTCCGCTCTACGATAAAGGCGGAGATCTCCTTGCTCTTGCGGCCCTTCTTGTCGGTCAGGATGCCGGTAACCGCGATGATAATGAATACATCCGCAAACCCTGCATTGGTGATGAAGATCTTGGAGCCGTTGAGCTTCCAGTGGTCTCCTTCATCGATGGCCCAGGTCTGCTGGCCCTGCGCATCGGTGCCTGCACCGGGCTCGGTAAGACCAAAAGCGCCCAGCCATTCGCCGGAGCAAAGCTTGGGCAGATACTTTGCCTTCTGCTCGGGAGTACCATTTTCATAAATGGGCGCCGCGCAAAGACTGGTATGAGCAGAAAGCACTACGCCTGTGGTGCCGCATACCCGGCTCATTTCTTCCACCGCCAGCACATAAGAGAGCACATCGCCTCCTGCACCGCCGACGGTCTTGGGGAAATAGATGCCCATCATGCCCAGCTTGGCCATCTTTTCCACGGTCTCTTTGGGGAAGTATTCCTCTGCATCCACTTTCTTAGCCAGAGGCTTCACTTCGTTTTCAGCAAACTCCCGGTACATCTTCTGGGCCAGCAGCTGCTGCTTGGAAAGTGTAAAATCCATTCTTTACCTCCTGATATTTGGGGTACAGGGGCCTCCGCCTTCCGGCGGGGCCCCGGAAACGCTCTTTGGCTTACTTGGCGTCGATGGCCGTCTTGGTGCGGTCTGCGTTGTAAATATAGAAGCCCTTGCCGGTCTTGCAGCCCAGATTGCCGCTGCGGACCATCTTTCTCAGCAGGGGGCAGGGACGATACTTGGTATCGCCCATTTCGTTATACAGCACTTCCATAATGGCCAGGCACACATCCAGGCCAATGAAGTCCCCCAGTTCGAAGGGGCCCATGGGATGGTTGGAGCCCAGCTTCATGGCGGTGTCGATATCTTCGATGCTGGCTACACCTTCCATCTTGATGTAGCAGGCTTCGTTGATCTCGGGGATGAGGATACGGTTGACGATAAAGCCTGCCGCCTCGTTGACCTGCACGGGCACCTTATTGATGGCTTTGGACAGGTTGGTGATGAACTCTACCATCTCGGGGGTGGTGTTGGCTCCGGCAGTGACTTCGATGAGCTTCATCCTGTCGGCAGGATTGAAGAAGTGCATGCCGATCAGGGGCCGGGTCAGACCGTTGCCGATCTCGGTGATGGACAGGCTGGAGGTGTTGGAGGCAAAGACGGTCTCCGGCTTGCAGAGCTTGTCCAGCTCCTGAAAGGTCTTTTTCTTGACTTCCATGTTCTCAAAGGCAGCTTCCACGATCAAATCGCAGTCTGCGCACAGATCTTCCTTGACGCCGGGGGTGATGGCAGCCAAAATGGCATCCACTTTCTCCTGAGCGATCTTGCCCTTTTCCACCAGCTTGGCATAGCCCTTGGCGATCTTGGCCTTGCCGCCTTCTGCCCACTCCTGCTTGATATCGCAGAGAGCTACTTCATACCCCTCGCACTGTGCAAAAGCCTTGGCAATGCCCTGGCCCATGGTGCCTGCGCCGATAACGCCGATTTTCATAGTGTTTCCTCCTGATAAAATTTGAATATCTGCAAAAGGGAAGCCGGGACGGAAGCGGTACCTCCGCCCGGCATATACTGGATCAGTTGTTGGTGAACACGGCCTTGGGCTTGGGCTTTTCCCGGCTGAGGAAGCAAGCCATGCCTTCTACCTGGTCGTGGGTCTCGAAGCAGGCGCCAAAGAGCTTTTCTTCAATGGCAACGCCCTCTTCAATGGAGACCTGCATCCCCTCGTTGACGGCCTGTTTGCAGGCACGAACGGCAATGGGTGCATTCCGGGCGATCTTGTTGGCCAGCTTCAGCGCATTCTCCATGAGCTCTGCCTGGGGATATACGGCATTGACCAGCCCGATGCGCAGCGCTTCCTGCGCATCAATGTTCAAAGCGGCATAAAGCATCTGCTTGGCCATGCCCATGCCTACCAGGCGGGCCAGCCGCTGGGTGCCCCCAAAGCCGGGCGTGATGCCCAGACCCACCTCGGGCTGCCCGAACACTGCGTTATCGGCCGCCAGGCGGATGTCGCAGCTCATGGCCAGTTCGTTGCCGCCGCCCAGCGCAAAGCCGTTGACCGCAGCGATGACGGGCAGGGGGAACTTCTCGATATACAGGAAAATATCGTTGCCCAGCTTGCCGAAAGCTTCGCCCTCAGCCTTGGTCATGGTGCTCATGGAGCCGATATCGGCACCGGCCACAAAGCTCTTTTCCCCTGCGCCGGTAAGCACCACGCAGCGGACGGTGTTCTGATCGATGGTCTCAAAAGCCGCCTTCAGGTCGGCCAGGACCTCGGGGTTCAGGGCGTTGAGAGCTTTGGGCCTGTCGATGGTTACAACGGCTACGGCTCCCTGGATCTCGGTATTTACAAATGCCATGGTATGCTCCTTACATCTCCACGATGGTGGCACAGCCCATACCGCCGCCGATGCACAGAGTGGCCAGCCCCTTATGGGCGCCGCGATGCTTCATGGCGTACAGCAGGGTAACAAGGATACGGCAGCCGGAAGCACCCACGGGGTGGCCCAGAGCCACGGCGCCGCCGTTGACGTTGACCTTGCTCATATCAAAGTTCAGTTCCCGGGCTACGGCCACAGACTGAGCAGCAAAAGCTTCGTTGGCTTCGATCAGATCCATATCCTCCACCTTCAGGCCGGTCTTTTCCATGACCTTTTTGGTGGCAGCCACGGGGCCGATGCCCATGATGGCAGGATCCACACCGCCCAAAGCGCCGCCGATCCAGGTGGCCATGGGGGTGATGCCCAGTTCTTTGGCCTTCTCTTCGCTCATGACCACTACAGCGGCAGCGCCGTCGTTAATGGCGGAAGAGTTGCCTGCGGTGACCCGGCCATCGGGCTTGAAGGCGGGCTTCAGCTTGGCCAGAGCTTCCATGGTGGTGCCGGCACGGGGGCCTTCGTCCGTATCGAATACGATATCGCCCTTCTTATTTTTAATGACTACGGGAACGATCTCCTCTTTGAAGGCGCCCGCTGCGATGGCGGCGGAGGCTTTGTTCTGGCTGTTCACGGAGAAAGCGTCCAGTTCTTCCCGGGTAATGCCCCAGCGGTCGCAGATGTTTTCGGCAGTGATACCCATGTGGCAGTTGTTGTATACATCCCACAGAGCGTCGTTGACCATGGTATCCACCAGCTCACTCTTACCCATGGGGTAGCCCATGCGGTAGCCGTAGCGGCCCTTCTGGATGGCAAAGGGAGCCATATCCATGTTTTCCACACCGCCGGCCACCACAACATCGGCATCGCCGGCTTCGATCATCTGAGCCGCCATGTTCACGCAGTGCAGACCGGAACCGCAGACCACGTTGACGGTAACGGCGGGGGTGGTGTAGGGAAGACCGGCATAGATGGATGCCTGACGGGCTACGTTCTGGCCCAGGCCCGCCTGAATGACGCAGCCCATGTACACATGATCCACCTGCTCCGGCTTGAGCCCTGCCCGGCTCACGGCCTCGCGAATGACGACCTCGCCCAGCCTGGCGGCGGGAACATTGGACAAAGTGCCGCCAAACTTGCCGATGGCGGTACGGCACGCCGAAGCGATCACAACTTTTTTCATGTAGTAGCCTCCTAAGATGTCTCTTTTATTTCAATGACGCACGGCAGTGCGCCCAAAATAAAGCGTAAAAAAATGGGGAAAGTGCGGCTTGGAGTAAAAAAAACGCCGCAAGTCATGCGGGCAAAACTTTGCCCGGGGAATAATCCAGAGATAAAGACGGCTCTGCGCACAAGCACCGGGACTTTGTATGGGGTTTGCGCAGGATCCTCCTTAAAACGGACGCACACAACCTTATTTACGTAGGTATTGTATTATAGATCCGGTCATTTGTCAATCAATATCGGCGCAAATCACGGTTTTTTCACAAACAAAAATCTGTTTTTGTATGCATTTGGGGGAAACTGCTCATTTTTCCACACGTTGTTTTTGGATGCATTTTTGCACGTTTGTGCAACTGACGCAGTTGACGGCAGAGCGTATCCATGCTATAAAAATACAAGAGGAAGGGGTTGACCCTGCCCTGCTCCCCTGGGGAGCGATCTTACAGGTGAATCGGAGAGGAGAAACGGCCATGAACTATTCGGATATGTATGAGCAGAAACGGATCTCCGCCGCAGAAGCGGCGGCCCTCATCAAGAGCGGGGACTGGGTGGATTACGGCTGGACCACCGGCACTCCCGTAGCGGTAGACAGAGAGATTGCCAAACGCCTGCCGGAACTGGAAAACGTAAACTTCCGGGGCGGCATCCTTATGTGGGAACCGGCCATCTTCCAGATAGAAGCGCCGGAAAAGCATATGACCTGGAACAGCTGGCACATGGGCGGTATTGAACGCAAGGCCATTGCACGTGGGTTCAGCTTTTATGCGCCTATCCGCTATTCCGAACTGCCCCGGTATTACCGGGAAAGCCCCGATCCTTTGGACGTAGCGGTATTTCAGGTAGCCCCCATGGATGCCCACGGGTATTTCAACTTCGGTCCCAACGCCAGCCATATGGGAGAGGTCTGCCGCAAGGCAAAGATCGTTATTGTAGAAGTCAACCAGAACATGCCCCGCTGCCTGGGCGGCTTTGATGAAGGCGTGCACATCAGCGACGTGACCTATATTGTGGAGGGAGATAATCCGCCCATGGGCCAGATGGGGCCCGCCGCCGCTCCCACCGCCGTGGATGAGGCCGTGGCAAAGCTGATCGTGCCCCAGATCCCCAATGGCGCCTGCCTGCAGCTGGGTATCGGCGGCATGCCTAACGCCGTAGGCAACATGATCGCCCAAAGTGACCTAAAGGATCTGGGCGTACACACGGAAATGTATGTGGATGCCTTTGTGAACATTGCCAGAGCCGGTAAGATCACCGGCCGGAAAAAGGCCATCGATCCCGGCCGGCAGGTCTATGCCTTCGGCGCGGGTACCCAGATGCTCTATGACTATCTCCACGATAACCCGGCCTGCATGTCTGCTCCGGTGGAATATACCAACGATGTGCGGGTGGTAGCGCAGCTGGATAACTTTATTTCCATCAACAACGCCGTGGACATTGACCTTTTCGGCCAGGTAAACGCCGAAAGTGCGGGCGTGAAAAACATCTCCGGCGCCGGCGGACAGATGGATTTCGTTATGGGCGCCTATCTGAGCAGGGGCGGCAAGAGCTTCATCTGCCTGAGCTCCACCTTCTTTAACAAAAAGACCGGAAAGGCCGAAAGCCGGATTCAGCCCACCCTGACTCCCGGAAGCATTGTGACGGATACCCGTCCCACGGTGCACTACATCTGCACGGAATACGGTTTGCTGAACCTAAAGGGACTTACGGCCTGGGAACGTGCGGAAGGTCTTATTAACCTGGCCCACCCGGACTTCCGCGAAGAGCTCATCGCCCAGGCAGAAAAGATGCACATCTGGCGCCTGTCCAACAAGCGGTAAGCGCAGCGATCTGCACGGGGCACACGGAGCCTGACCCTCCGCCCGAGGCTGCCTGCAGCGCTGCCCTTCTGTTGTTAAACCGATCCTGTTTTGAAAGCGGATCTGCCGCCCGCCGGGGCTGCGGATCCGTTTTGTTTTGGCAGTTCCACCGTTTTATTGCGCGATGCTCCATGAAAACAGCCGGAAAGCGAGGCGTGGGGGCGCACTGCGTGCCTGACGGCACGCCTGCGGGGCATGGCCCCGCAGAGTTCCGGCGGCAGAGCCGCCGGAACGTGCGCCCCCGGGCTGCGTATACACTCCCGTCCCGTAAGCCAGCGGCTCCGCTCCATCTGTCCTTCCCCTTGCATGCAGGCTGTCACAACTCCCCCTTTGTACCGAAAACAATCCATACTTTTACAGTCATTCCGTACTCTTGATTTAATAAACCATTCAGACGAATTCGGTCTTTTTTACGTTCTGTGCCGTATTGTCATACGGAATGGATTGTGTTATAGTGATGCCAAAAGGAATTTACTATCTTGACTTAAATGAGGAAAAGGATATGCAGTTAGAAAAGATGCTGGCCATCCGCAACAACAAGATCGTGTATGTGGACGGCGACACCTGCTACAAGGTTTTTAATGAGGATTACCTCAAGGAGGATATATTTAAAGAAGCCTATAATCAGGTCCGTGTAGAAAGTCTGGGGCTCAGCGTGCCCAAAGTGCTGGGCGTGACCACCGTGGAGGGCAAGTGGACCCTCTCCTCCCAGTTCATCCCCGGCAGGACCCTTTCCCGCCTGATGACCCTGGAGCCGGAAAAAAAGGCGGCCTACATGGAGCTTTTTGTCCGGGTGCAAAGGCAGATGCACAGCCGGAACTGTCCCCAGCTCACCCGCCTGCAGGAGAAGATGGATAACCGCATCAGCCGCACGGATCTGCCCGCCACGGTGCGCTATTCCCTCCATGAAGATATCCTCTCCATGCCACGGGAGAACCACATCTGCCACGGGGATCTGGTGCCCTCCAATGTGCTCATCCGCAAGGGCGACGGCGTTCCTTTCATTTTGGACTGGAGCCATGTGACCCGCGGGTATGCCCCTGCCGATGCGGCCCGTACCTATCTGCTTTTTACCCTGAATGAAGATAAAGAGGGTGCAGAGCTGTATCTGTCCCTGTACTGCCGGGAATCCGGTCTGGATGAAAAAGAGATCCGCCGCTGGCTCCCCGCTGTGGCTGCCTCCCAGCTGGTACTGGGCAATGAGGCCGAACGGGAGATCCTTCATGCCTTTATCGGCGTATAAAGTTTTGAAAAGAGGTTTTAGTCTATGACGATTCTGGTCTGCATCGGTTCCTCCTGTCACATCAAGGGTTCCCGTCAGGTGGTGGAAGCCCTGCAAAAGCTCATCCGGGAGCATCATCTGGGCGACAAAGTCATGCTCCGCGGCACCTTCTGCCTAGGGCGGTGTCAGGAGGGCGTGTGCGTTTCTATCGGAGACAAATTCTTCTCCGTTTCTCCCGAAAACGTGGAAGCATTCTTCCGGGAAAATGTTCTGAATAAGGTATAATCCCATGCTGATACAGATCTGCGTAGGCTCTTCCTGCCATCTCAAGGGCACGGAACAGATTATCAGCCTCTTTCAGCAGGCGCTGAAAGAGTATGCCCTGGAGGAAGAAGTGACTCTGGCCGGGAGCTTCTGCACCGGCCGCTGCAACCGCACGGGCGTTACCGTCACTGTGGACGACGCCGTTTACCCCGGCATAACACCTGAAAGCTTCCCCGCCTTTTTTGAAGAACGGATAGCCCGCCCCCTGGGCGCATGCAAGGTCTGCTGATCCCCTAAAATCCCCTATAAGCGAGGTATTTCTGCCATGGACTGTCTGACACTGAAGAAATCCAACTGCAAGAACTGCTACAAATGCATCCGTCATTGCCCGGTCAAATCCATCCGCTTTTCCGGCAATCAGGCCTATATCATCGGGGCTGAATGCATCCTCTGCGGCCACTGCTTTGTGGTGTGTCCCCAGAATGCCAAGCAGATCGTGGACGAAACGGAAAAAGCCAGAGTGCTCCTGCAAAGCGGGGAAAAGGTCATCGTGAGCCTGGCCCCCTCCTTCATGGCCAACTATGAGGGCGTGGGTATCGACGGTATGCGGGAAGCCCTGAAGCAGCTGGGCTTCTTTGACGCAGAAGAAACGGCGGTGGGTGCTACCATCGTAAAAAACGAGTATGAACGCATACTGGACGAGGAGCAGCGGGATATCCTTATTTCCTCCTGCTGCCACAGTGTGAACCTTCTCATCCAGAAATATTTTCCGGATGTGCTGCCCTATCTGGCGGACGTGCTTTCCCCCATGCAGGCCCACTGCAAGGATATCAAGCGCCGCTATCCCGGCGCCAAAACGGTGTTTGTCGGCCCTTGTGTGGCCAAAAAAGACGAAGCCCAGCGCTGCGAAGGGCTTGTGGATGCCGTGCTGACTTTTGATGAGCTCTCTGCCTGGCTCAAGGCCGAGGGGATCGAACTGAAGCAGGCCCAGCATCCGCTGGAACATTCCCGGGCCCGGTTCTTTCCCACCACGGGGGGGGTGCTGAAATCCCTGTCTCACGAAAATCCCCGGTATACCTATATGGCCATGGACGGGGTGGAAAACTGCATGGCTGCCCTGCGGGAGATCCAGGCCGGCACGCTGCACAACTGCTTTATAGAAATGTCTGCCTGTGTGGGCAGCTGCGTAGGCGGCCCCGTAATGGAAAAATTCCACCATACCCCCGTCCACAGCTATACCGCCGTAGCCAAGGCCGCCGGGAAACTGGATTTTGAGGTGCTGCAGCCGGAACATTTCTCCCTGCAAAAGCCCTTTTTGCCCTTGGACAGACACAGCCGCATGCCCTCGGAGCGGGAGATCAGCGACATTCTCCTGCAAATGGGCAAGAAGCGGGCCGCCGATGAGCTCAACTGCGGTACCTGCGGCTATGACACCTGCCGTGAAAAGGCCATTGCCGTATATCAGGGCAAGGCGGAGATCTCCATGTGCCTGCCCTACCTGAAGGACAAGGCAGAAAGCTTTTCCGATACCATTGTGCGCAACACCCCCAACGGTCTTATCGTTCTGAACGAAAAGCTGGAGGTGCAGCAGATCAACCGCATTGCACTGAAGATCCTGAACATCCGCTATGCCACGGATATTCTGGGGGATCAGGTGGTGCGGATCATGGATCCGGATGACTTTATGAGCGTCCTTTCCAGCGGCCGGAGCATCCACGATAAGCGGGTATATCTGGCAGAATATGAAAAATACGTGGAAGAGACCATCGTATACGATAAAGAATACCGGCTGCTTGTATGCATCCTCCGGGATGTCACCGAAGAAGAGGAGATCAAGGCCCAGAAGGAGAACATGCGCAGCCAAACAGTAGAGATCGCCGACAAGGTGGTGGATAAGCAGATGCGCATCGTACAGGAGATCGCATCCCTCCTGGGAGAGACAGCCGCCGAAACCAAAATCGCCCTCTCCAAGCTCAAGGAGTCCATCAGTAATGAATAACCTGTGCGCCGATATAGGCTATAAGAGCATCAACCACGAAGGAGAGCAGCTCTGCGGCGATCATGTAGATATTGTGGAACAGGGTGAAAACTCTACCGTCATCGTCCTGGCAGACGGTCTGGGCAGCGGCGTAAAGGCCAGCATCCTTTCCACCCTGACCAGCAAGATCATCTCCACCATGATGGCCGAGGGTCTGCCCCTGGAGGAATGTGTTTCCACCATTGCGGCTACCCTCCCCATATGCTCTCAGCGGGGGGTCGCCTATTCCACCTTTACCATTCTGCACCTGATCCGCAATGAGACCGCCGAGCTCATTCAGTATGATAACCCTGCGGTCATTTTCCTTAGGAATTTTGAAAACGTGGATTACCCCATGCAGGAGCTGCACATAGGCGGCAAGCGGATCTATAAATCCTCCATCCGCCTGCAGGAGGATGATATCTTCATTGCCATGAGTGACGGATGTCCTCATGCAGGCATCGGTATTGCCTATAACTTTGGTTGGAAGCGGGAGGAGATCATGGATTTCATGGCCTCCATCGCCCCGGCAGGCTATACGGCCAAAACTCTTTCCACCATGCTGGTGGATGAGTGCGACAAGCAGTACGGACACCACCCGGGAGACGATGCCACGGCCTGCGTGGTGCGCATCCGCCGCCGGGAGCCCATGAATCTGCTCTTCGGCCCGCCCCGGCACCGGGACGACTGCGACAGAATGATGTCACTGTTCTTCAGCAAGGAGGGCAAACACATTGTCTGCGGCGGCACCACCTCCTCCATTGCCGCCAGATATTTGGGAAAGCCCCTGCGGGCCAGCCTGAACTTTGAGCGCAGCGATGTGCCCCCCATTGCCGAAATTGAAGGGGTGGATCTGGTCACGGAAGGCGTGATCACCATCAACAAGGTACTGGAGTATGCGCGGGACGCTCTCGGAGACAATGCGCTTTACGAGCAGTGGAGCCTCAATAAGGACGGTGCCAGCCGCATCTGCCGGCTGCTGTTTGAAGAAGCTACGGATATTAACTTCTTTGTCGGCCGGGCGGTGAATCCCGCCCATCAGAACCCTGATCTGCCCATCACCTTCAACATAAAGATGAACCTGGTGGAGCAGCTCAGCCAGTGCCTGCGGGACATGGGCAAGCGGGTCAAGGTCATTTACTTTTAAAAGAATTCCCCCAGAAAGGCGCTTTTACAAAAGGCGAAAGGTTCCCATATCATGAGAAAGTTCGATACCAATGTCCAATACACCAAGTATCTGGTGCTGCGGGAGGTGGCCCGGGAGGCCTGGGCCGACACCCTTTTGGATAACGCGGCGGATATTCCCCAGCGCATTGCCCCCAATGGCAGTCAGGCTACGGACTGCTGCGTCTATAAGGAACGGGCTGTTCTGGCCGAACGGGTGCGCATGGCCGCCGGCGGCCACCGGGATAATCCCAATATTATCGAGGTCATCAACGTGGCCTGCGACGAATGCCCCATGGGCGGCTTTGAAGTAACAAATTCCTGCCGGGGCTGCCTGGCACACCGCTGCATGGATGTATGCCCCCGGGGCGCCATCAGCTTTGACAGCCGCCATACTGCGCATATAGATAAATCCAAGTGCGTCAACTGCGGTCAGTGCGCCAAAGTATGCCCCTACAGCGCCATTGCCGACAGAAAGCGCCCCTGCATCAATGCCTGCAAGATCAAGGCCATCACCATCGGAGCGGATCAGGCGGCCTCCATTGATAACAGCAAATGCATTTCCTGCGGCGCCTGCGTATACCAGTGCCCCTTTGGCGCCATTATGGACAAGAGCTTTTTGCTGGATGTGATCGACATTCTGAAAAAAAGTGAAAACAACACCAAATACAAGGTATTTGCCGTGGTGGCCCCTTCCATTTCCAGCCAGTTTACCTATGCAAAGCTGGGGCAGGTGGTCAGCGGCCTGAAGCGGCTGGGCTTCCATACCGTGGTGGAGGCTGCCCTCGGTGCAGATATGGTGGCCGATGCCGAAAGCCGGGAACTGGTGGAAAAGGGCTTTTTGACCAGCTCCTGCTGCCCGGCCTTTGTCAGCTATATAGAAAAGGCTTTCCCCTCCCTGCTGCAGAACGTTTCCCACAATCTTTCCCCCATGGCGGCATTATCCAAATATCTCAAGGAGCATGAATCCCCCTGCAGGATCGTGTTCATCGGGCCCTGCACCGCCAAAAAAGCAGAGATCTGCCGGGAGAATGTGCGGCCTTACGTAGATGTGGTCATGACCTTTGAAGAGCTTCAGGCACTGTTTGACAGCCGGGATATGGATATCACCACCCTGCCGCTGGACGTGCTGGACAACGCCTCCTACTTCGGGCGGATATTTGCCCGGTGCGGCGGCCTTTCCGATGCGGTAGCCCAGGGCATCAAGGAACACGGCGATACCTTCAACCTGAAGGCCCTTTCCTGCGATGGCATAGAGGAATGCCGCATGGCCCTGCTCAAAGCCTCCAAGGGCAAGCTGGACGCCAACTTTGTGGAAGGCATGGCCTGCATCGGCGGCTGTATCGGCGGTGCCGGGTGTCTGACCCACGGAGAAAAGAGCAAGCTCCAGGTAGACAAATACGGTATGGAAGCTCACGAAAAAACCATTTCCGATGCCATTTCCGTGCTGAACAAGTAACTTTTTCCCTGCCGCCCCGGGGCCTGCGCCTGCCGGGGCTTTTTTGTTGATAAAGCGGCTTGCCCGGGAAACCGGGGGAGCTGCACGCCGTGGCTCCAGCTCCGGCAGCAGCGGCAGGGGCTGTGCCCCTCCGCTGCCATTGGCGCCCTTCGGGCGCCAATGGTGCAGCTCCAGGCCCCGTATACCGGGAAGTCTTCAATATTCGACACATATGAATATTCAGGCTGCCTTTTTTGCACTTCTGCAGACAATGCCTGTTGCTCCTTTTTAAGACACAGGGTATACTATATGACAGATCTCAAAAGCAGGAGCAGTCTTTTTTAGACGTTTCCGCCCACTGCTTTTTTAAAATCGCTAACCCATTACGATCCTACAGGAGGTGCCTCATGAAGATCCTTCTGCTGAGTTGCAGCACCGGCGAAGGCCACAACCACTGTGCCATGGCCGTGGGAGAAGCCCTGCAAAGTCTGGGCCATACCGCCGACTTTCTGGATATGCTCCATCTGTGCGGGGAGCCCGGCCCCCTGAGCTTTGATAAGGTGCTCAACCGCATTTCTGCCAAAGCACCGGATATTTTTGGCATGATGTACCACGCCGGAGCCATGTACAGCGCCACGGGGGTCACCTCCCCCATCTATCTGGCCAACATCCGCCATGCCCGGGAGCTGAAGGACTATATGCAAAGCCACGGCTATGAAGCCGTAGTCTGCTCCCACCTGTTCCCCATGGAAACATTGACCTATCTGCGCCGGAATGAAAAGGAAAGCATCCCCTGTTACGGTATCCTCTCAGACTATACCTGCATCCCCTTCCTGCCGGAAACGGAGCTGGACGGCTACTTTCTTCCCCACGAAGAGGTGCGTGCTGCCTGTGCGGCGGCGGGTATGCCGAAAGAGAAGCTTTATGTAACGGGTATGCCCGTCAGCAGCCGCTTCTGCACCGTCCTCTCCAAAGAGGATGCCCGAAAAGCGCTGAATCTGCCGCCGAACAAGCGCATCTATCTTGTTATGACCGGCGGCATCGGCTGCGGAGACGCACTGAACCTGTGCCGTTCCATCCGGCGGATTCCGGATAAAAACGCCCTGCTCTGCGTACTCCCCGGCCGGAATGAAGAGCTGCGCCAGGCCCTTATGCAGGCATTCCCGCCGGAGGAAGTGTGCAGCGTGCCCTTTACGGACCAGGTGCCCGCCTATATGCGGGCATCGGATGTGCTGCTTTCCAAGGCAGGCGGTATTTCCAGCTCGGAAGCGGCAGTGCTGGGGATCCCTCTGGTACATACCATGGCTATCCCGGGGGTAGAAACGCTCAACGCTTCCTTCTTCGAAAGCCACGGCATGTCCCTGTTCGCCGGGAATTTCTATGAAGCCGCCCGCTTTGCCGACAGGCTCCTGTTTGACAGGGAACTGGCCTGCTCCATGCTGCAGGCTCAAAACGCCTGCATTCCCAAAGACGGGGCTATGGCCATCGCCCGCCGCATCGTGCAAGCCCGCTGATCCTTTTTACCATCTGTTTGGAGGTTTTTTCTATGCCGTTTATGGGGTATTTTCTTCTTTTTGCGTTTCTTTTCATGCTGGGATGCAGCTTCGGCTGGGTGCTGGAAGTGTTTTACCGTCGGTTCATCTCCTCCTCCAACCCGGAGCGCCGGTGGATCAACCCTGGTTTTCTCACCGGTCCGGCCCTGCCCCTGTATGGTACGGGCGTATGCGCCATGTGGCTCATCGTCAGTCTGGAGCCCTTTATTCCCATTGCGGATGTCTCCCTCCGCCGGGCGGTGCTGTTCCTGGGAATCACTCTGGGCATGACGCTGATAGAGTATATTGCCGGGCTTTTATCCACCCGTGTCTTCAAAGTGCAGCTGTGGGATTACTCCCGGCGCTGGGGAAACATTCAGGGCATCATCTGCCCCCTGTTCACCCTGTTCTGGGGAATATTGGGAATTGCTTACTATTATCTGGTGCATCCGCTGCTGAACCGCTCCCTCCATTGGCTTATGGAGGATACCAATGTGGTGGCAGCCTATGCCTTCTGCATGGGCATGTACTATGGCATACTCCTGCTGGATCTGATCCATTCCTCCCGGATGCTGGGCCGAATCCGCAAGTTCGCCAAGGAGAATCAGATCATCGTCCGTTATGAGGATCTGCGGGAACGGATCCGCCGCCGGAAGATCTCTGAGCGGATCAAGCTCAGCTTCCTGTTTGATATGTGGAGCGAGCACCCGCTGGTCGTCCATCTGCAGGAATATCTGCAGGATGTTCGGGAAAAACTCAAGCAGGATGCGCAGGAAAAGCTCCGGCAGCTCAAAGGCGAAGAAAAAGACAACTGACACGATGCAGGCAGACTTCCTCGAGGGGTCTGCCTGTTGTTCAAATGATACAGGCACGTGGTGCGGCGTATTCTGCCCCCGTCCGCCGTGCCGCAGACCATATAATCTTACGGAGGTTTTCATGGGCGTATCCCTGTCCCCGGAATTCAAAAAGTATGCCTGGATGCAGCTTCCCTTCACACCCGGGCTGCTGCGCCTGAGCCAAAGACTGCTGGGCATTTTGCCCGTTCACAGCCCTTATGCGGATATCTGCACGGCCAAACGACAGGCCGGTTCTCTGCCCCTGACCCTGTTCTATCCCAAAGACCATGGGCTGCAGGGGCCCTGTCTAATCTTTTATCACGGCGGCGGCTTCGGTCATCCCGCTGCGCCTCAACATCGGCGGCTGGCGGCTTTTCTGGCCCGGGAAGCCCATTGCACCGTGCTGTGCCCGGAATACCGCCTGCTGCCCCGGCACCCCTACCCCGCCGCCCGGGAGGACGCATTGACCGCCTATGCCTGGGCCGCTTCCGCATTTCCGGGGGCTGCTTTGGCCCTGGGAGGAGACAGCGCCGGAGGGGCTCTGGCGGCCTTTGCCATGACGGACGGCCCGCAGCAGGGACTGCCGACCCCGGCCCTGCTGCTGCTTATCTACCCGGTGCTGGACGGGACCCTTTCCATGCCTTCCATGGCTGCCTTTCCCTCCACGCCCCTTTGGAACGCCCGCTGCAACCGGGCCATGTGGAGCATGCTTTTACAGGGGGCGGATCCCCGCCCGGCCAGCCCGCTGTTTCTGCCGCTGCCCCATCCCCTGCCCGCCGTATACATGGAGATGGCAGAGGTGGACTGTCTTCGGGACGAGGGGCTCCTCTATGCCCGCCGCCTGCAGGAGGCCGGCGCCGCGGTGACCTGTCATACCCTCTGCGGCGCACCCCATGGCTATGATATCGCATGCTCCGCTCCCCGAGTGCAGGCTCTGTGGCAGGCCCGGGCGGAAGCGCTGCGGAAAGCATTTGAATGAAATACTTATGTCCTATTTGCTTGAATTTACGTATTTATGGGCTATACGTTGAGGGTAGAGAAAATACTCCACCCTCAACATTTTTACATATGCTTTTTGTTCCAATACTCTTCCAGTGCAGAATTTATTTTGGAAGCACTCATAACGGAATCGCTCATCGGATGAGATAGATCTGGATCAGATCCGGTTTCCATATATACCCCCATTTTTTTCGAGATAGAGTAAGCTACACCATATTTTAAAAAAGTTGTACCACCCATTCGATTTGTTCCCTGAACATCCAAAATGATACTCAACACATCATTGTTGGTACCTATATCATATATCTTTCGAATCCGAACCGCCGAGGCATTATAAAAATTTGGCAGCATCTTTTCTACCATATAGTTAAAAAGAATTTTTTCTTTTTCATTCAATTGCTCTATGGCAGAGGGTGCTTTTACCGTTACCTCGCAAGTATCCATGGCCGTCCCGGAGCCGGCACAGATAATGGTGGTCGTTCCAGGTGCTATACCCTCGATCAGTCCGTCTGCTGTTACTGTAGCGATCTCGCTGTTCGCCGACTTCCAGGAAAGACCGCTCATATCGGCCTCCTCCGGTATTACGGTGCAATTTTGCTGAAATTTCTCTCCTACTTCCAAGTTCAAAGCTCCTTGAGCCAGGAAAACGGCAGTGATCTCCGTTTTTTCTTCTTGTACGCTTTCTTCTTCCCGTGCATTACATGCACACACGCCCAGAATCAAACATATAAGCAAAATACAGCTTATTCTCTTTTTCATACTGTTTCCTCCGTTTTATACAATTTCTATCCCCTTGAAAAAATGCTCGCTGCAAAGCTTCTGCTGTCCGCAAAACCTGATGCTTTTCCCATTCTTACAGTTTCCAAAGCGTTCTATAGTACCTGCTTTTGGGTTTCCATTCCTGTCAAAAGCAGGAGTTCTGTTTCCCGTGCAATACTGACAATTTCCATATTTCCTTGCATCAGTTCTGTTTATCATCCTCCTCCATTTTATCCTCTGTCCGTGAGAGCGTATCTCCCAGATTATCGCCATTCCCATGCACAGCCGCCCCCGCGGCCTTTCTCTCTCCTTCAGTTTGTAATCTCCGCTTTTCCTCTTCCCTCTCTGAAGCCAGTTGTGCACCAAAAAAACATATGCCTATACTACCGCCAACGAAAAAGGCCGCCGAAATGGCTTCCACCAATGCACGATATATGTTTCTGATTCCATTTGCTGCATAAGCGGAGGCTTCGTAGCTATAAGTATAAAAATCCGCACCAAATTCTACCCTGTCCAGTTCTTCCGTCACCGGTGAGCCATATTTGCTGGTATAAAACGCAGCATCCTTATGCGTCCAGTAAAACAATACACCAATGAAAGCCAATGCCATGCATAGCAGTACCCCCAGCACGTTAGCAGTCTTCCTTTTCATCTTTCTTCCTCCTTTTCTGTCTTTCGACAAAATCAATATACCACACATCATACACTAATACAAGATGTTTTTTATACAGTATTGCTTGATGTTTTGCGGCATAAGTACCGGGCATACTGTAGGTTGAGGTGATGGTATATGTATATGCGCATCCGAAAAGCTCGGGAAGACATGGGCTACACACGGGAAAAATTTGCAGAACTGCTGGATGTGAGCGTTTCTTATCTGGCGGAGGTGGAACGGGGCCGCACGGGCATTTCCGTAAAAATGCTGACGAAAATCTGCCGGGTGCTGGGTCTGTCTGCCGATTACGTGCTCTTTGGCGCAAACCGCCCCCAGGACGCCGCCCTGCTGGAAAAGATCGGGCGGCTGGATAAAAAATATCTGCCGCTGCTGAACAGTATGCTGACCGAACTCCTGGCCCTGAACAGTGAGGAGCAGGCATGATCCCGGCATTATGCCCAAAAAGAAACAGCGCCCCGAAGAAGCATATCCTTCGGGGCGCTGTTTTTCAGCGTTATTTTTGCAGCAGATCCCGGATCTGGGTGAGCAGCTGCACCTCTTCCGAGGGCTTGGGGGGCTCGGGCGCAGGAGCGGGTGCCTCCTCCTTCTTCCGGCGGAAGGCGTTGAGTGCCTTTACCAGCAGGAACAGGGCCAAAGCGACCAGCAGAAAATTCAGTATGCTCTGCAAAAACGATCCGTAGCACAGGGCCACCTCGGGCGTATCCCCCACCGCAGGGGTCAGTACCAGCTTGAGTCCGCTGAAATCAATACCCCCGGAAATAAGGCCGATAACCGGCATGAGCATATCATTGACCAGTGAATTGACAATGGCCGTGAATGCACTGCCGATGATCACGCCTACGGCCAGATCCATTACGTTGCCCCGTGAAATAAATTCCTTGAATTCCGCCCAAAGGCCGGACTTCTTTTTCTTTTCCATATGTGCGCTCCTTCCATGCAGGCAATGCCCACAACATAATGCAAGGGTATGATACCATATCCCGCCCCCGGTTCACAAGAGGGACCGAGCCTCTATAAAGACCGCAGATACACGGAAAGCAGTTCCAGGGCTGTTTCTTTATCCCGGGGATTGCAGGCGTTCAGCCGTTCCCACAATTCCTCCTGCCGGGCAGGCAGAGGCGTCCGCTCCTCCGTCAGGATCTCGTCCGGCGTGATGTGCAGGGCGCTGCATATGCGCAGCACCGTGGCCGTCCGCATGTTTACGGTGCCCCGCTCTATATCCGCATAAGTGCGTTCCGACAGCCCCGCCGCTTCCGCTACCTCCGCCTGTGTCAGGCCTGTGCGCTTGCGAACCGCCAGCAGCCTGTCGCCAATGGTATGCAGATCAAAAATAAGCATTATTCTTCCTCATTTTTCCGTACTTTTAGGAATTATACTTCCTGTTTTTCTTGACATACAGGAAGCATTCCCGTATAATTTCAAGCAGAATAGTTCCGAATTCTCGGTATGTAAAAGAAAGAGGGGAAGAAAAATGTTTGAAGATATCCACAACAGGCTGTTTGGCAGCATCGGCAGCAAGATCAAGACATTGGCAAAGCTTGGCGTTTATATTGGCATGATCGGTGGTTTGTTAATCACTTTTTTTGTGTAGCATTTTTAGGCTCAGCATATTCACAGGTGACAATATACGGCTTGATCTGCGCTATACTCAGTCTGACAAATGGCTTATCTTCATATGGATTTGGGGAACTGATCGAAAAAGTTTCTTTTGTTGCCGACCGCATGGAAAAAATAGAAGCAAAGCTTTCCCCGGCGCCTGAAAAGCGTCCTTCTGAAACAAAGGAGCAATAAACAGCCAGGTAAAGAGCAGCCACGGCAGACAGACAGGAGAATATCTAATGGAAGGTAAGACAAACGGATTACAAATTGCAGGTTTTGTAGTTTCTTTAACAACCTGCTTCATCTTTGGTTTTTATGGATTAAGCGGTATCACAGGTTTGGTTTTGTCTGCCGTTGGCCGTGCGCAGGCAAAACAGGTCGGCGGTAAAACCGGTTTGGGAACTGCAGGGATTGTTTTAGGCATCATTAGCGCTATCGGTGGCTTTTTTGCCGGCATTTATGTGTTTAACCCTTTTAAATAGTTCTTTGATTTCCCACCCCCATCTCTGGCGGTGGGATTTTCTTTTATTCTGCCGGATGCACTTGCCGAGGTGTTCCAACATTTTATGTCCGGTAAAAGCCTGCCTTGCGAATAACGTGAAAGAAGCTCAAAAATCACGCCTTGCGCCAAGACAGAGAATCATGCGCTTTGCTCTGAAAGTGTGCGAATTTAAGTGCGAACATACACTTGATCCACACTTTTGCTCATACTTCCCTCTCAAAAACACGCCTTTTATATTGTATCAAAGAAAGAACGCTGAATGAAAGCACGATGAAAAAAGGGGTGGCGGGTATATTTCGGGAAGTCGCGGCGCGTTTTCTCTTTTGGCGGTTCTGCGTGGGCAAGTCGGACACGAAAACACGCTGATTTTCACCGTTTCCGTTGTATTTCGCTTGATTACTGCGGAAAATCCGAGAAAATCGCGTTGAAATCCTGCGGCACACGGCGTTTTCATACGTTCACGTTATAATTTTCTGCATTTTTCAAGAAATTTCGGGAAAATCCTTGACAATATATATAATGGGTTGTGCAAACGGCGCGTGGCGCGTGTTTTGCATAATTTTCTGCATTTTTCAAGAAATTTCGGGAAAATCCTTGACAATATATATATATATATATAATGGGTTGTACAAACGGCGCGTGGCGCGTGTTTTGCACATTTTTTATTGTAGAGGAATGGATTTATGCGGATTATTCTCGATACCGACAAGAAAACCATCACAGTCCCTTGGAATTACACTACGAAGCTTGAAGAAATCAACCGCATGGTTAAGGAATACGGCGGTGATAACGCCAAGCCCAAGACTTTTAGCGGATTTTTGGATGAGTGCTGGAAGTTTGCCATGGAACATTCGGACACCAATCTAAAAACGGCACAAAAGCCCAAGAAAGACGATGATAGGAAATCCGGCGGGAAGAAAGCGGCGGACAAGTAATATGGGCGCACCAAGAATTACGCCGGAGGAAATCATCGAAATGCAGCGGTTATATCGGCAATTAGGTACTTATACCGCCGTAGCGAAGGAAATAGGGCGCAGCCCGTCCTCCGTGTCAAAGTATGTTCAGATGAAAGGGGTTCCCACAAATATACGTATTGCAGTAGAAAACTTGTCGCAAAAGAAGTGAGGTAGATATAAATGAAAGCTATGGTTTGCGAAATGTGCGGTAGCCAAGATTTGGTAAAACAAGACGGAATGTTCGTCTGCCAAAGTTGCGGTACAAAGTATTCTGTGGAAGAAGCAAAAAAACTGCTTGGCACAGTTAAAGTTGATAAAACTGAAGAAACAGAAAAACTGCTTGTGCTAGCTCGCCGCGCAAGAGAGGACAACAATAGTGAGAACGCTGAGAAGTATTATGGTCTGGTTTTGCAGGAAGACCCCAACAACTGGGAGGCAGCATTTTTCCAAGTTTATTATCAATCTATGCAGTGCAAAATAATGAATATTTCAAGTGCCGCTTATTCCGTTGCGAATAATATTGATAGCACAATGAAACTTATTTCTGAAATGCAAGATACCGATGAGAAAAACAGGGCTTTGGATACCGTCATTTCTTATTCGCAGTTAATTGCTTCTATGCTTGCAAGTGGTGCTATTAACCATTATACTCAGCATTCAAGTGTTAATGGTGCATTTGGAGAATGCAGTAATAGAGTGGTAGCGGTTAAATCCATCTATGGAATGCTAGAAAACTCACTGAAAAAATACTGCACGTCCGATACCAGTAGGCTAGTTGCTGTACAAAAAGCAGAAAATAGCTTCCTGTCGAAAAATGGAAAATTTTTTAACACAAATTACCTAACAACAGAGACAGCACGACTTACAAACGAAATTAAAGACAAAGATACCTCTTACACGCCTCCCACCGTTCAGACTGGCGGCTGCTACGTGGCTACCGCTGTGTACGGCTCCTATGACTGTCCCGAAGTTTGGACGTTACGCCGCTTCCGTGACAATACTCTGGCTGAAACATGGTATGGCCGCACATTTATTCACGCTTATTATGCAATCAGCCCGACACTTGTAAAATGGTTTGGCGAAACTGCATGGTTTAAAAATATGTGGAAACCTACCCTTGACCGCATGGTTGCGCGGCTAAATGGGGAGGGCGTTGAAAACACGCCATATAATGACCGAGAATGGTAATTGTGGGAGCGGGGCGCGTGTCCCGCTCCTTTTCCTAAGTATAAAGGCCGCAAGCCCATTGATTATAACGAGGCGCAGATGAAAGCCCTTTGCAGGAAGTGGCGGGCGGGCGAAATTACCGCCACCGCTGCCATGAAAGAGCTGAGCTTGAAGCCTAACACGTTCTATCGCAGAGTAAAAGAAATGGAGCTGTAATCAGCCCCCACAAAGCAACGGAGAAATGCGGAAAATCCGCTTCTCATAAATTCCACTTTTTCAATTTCCGCTTTATCGCTGTTGGAACGGGTTCGGAAAGCAAATTTCCACCTTGTTTTCCGCTTTTGGACAAAGAGAGGAAGCAGTTTTGTTCCTGCTTCCTCTCCAAAAGGCTTATTTTAGGCTGAATTACTTGCCGAAGTAGCGCTTCAGCAGACCCTCGAAGGCCTTGCCGTGTCTCGCCTCGTCGCGGGCCATTTCGTGAACAGTATCGTGAATGGCATCCAGATTGTTCTTCTTGGCACAGGCAGCCAGATCAAACTTGCCTTTGGTTGCGCCATACTCGCACTCCACCCGCCAGGCCAGGTTGGCTTTGGTATCGGCCTTCATGTTGGGTTCGCAGCGGCTCCCCAGAAGCTCTGCAAACTTGGCCGCATGCTCCGCTTCTTCATAAGCTGCCTTCTCCCAGTAAAGCCCCACTTCGGGATACCCCTCCCGGTGTGCGATCCGGGCCATGCACAGATACATGCCCACTTCGCTGCATTCCCCGGCAAAGTTTGCTTTCAGCTGCTCCAGAATATAGGCTTTGTCTGCATCGGAAATATCCGGGTTGTTGGCCACGGTCTTATCGTAAATGCCGAATTCATGCTCGGCGGCCAGCTTCATCTCACCCTTTACTTCAATAAACTTGGACCCGGGAACCTTGCACACGGGGCACTTGAAATCTGCGGGCATCTCTTCGCCTTCATACACATAACCGCAAACGGGGCAAACAAACTTCTTCATATTCTTTTCCTCCTGATGATACTTAAATTGGGTCTTTTTGATCGTAAAATAAATTTTGTTATTTCTTTTCTGCCGCCCGGTTTGCGGCACACTGGGCACAGGCGCCGTAAAAGGTCAGCCTTGTTTCCTCCACGGGGGCGCCCAATATCTTTCCGGCCTGCTCCGTCAGGCAGGGAGGCACCTGGATACCCGGCAGATCCAGTATACGGCCGCAGCGGGTGCATACAAAGTGGATATGGGGATCCGTCCGCCCGTCAAAACGTTCCAGCCCCATGACCGTGCCCAAAGATATGGCCTCCCCCGTCTCCTTGAACAAAGCCAGATTCCTGTATACCGTTCCCAGGGACAGATCCGGGATCTGGGGCTTCAGGCGGCTGTACACCCACTCGGCGGAAGGGTGTGCATCCGTTTCCCGCAGGCAGTTCAAAATGGCGTCTCTTTTTTTGCTGTGCTTGCGGATGGTGTCCATATGTTCCTTTCTTTTTAATAATAATTATTGTTTTCATTATTATCTTAGCACAGGGCACCCCGTTTGTAAAGAGTTTTTTTAAAAAAGATGTGTGCTTGCAGAAAAACTCCCCTTATGCTATAATTCAACATGTTTGAAAAACTTGAGAATGGCAGGAGGATCTTCATGGCCAGAAAGCAGATGTTTGCAGAGGGTACCCGGAATCATATTCTGGAGGTAGCCTCCCGGCTGTTTTTTGAAAAAGGATTTGACGGTGTAAGCGTTCGGGGACTGATGAAGCAGGTAGGCGCAGATCCCGGCGGCTTTTATTACTATTTTGAATCCAAGGAAGCTCTTTGGGAAGAAGTGCTGCAGGCATTTTTTTCACCGTATCTGAAGGAAGCCGACCGCCTGGCGGAGGAAGCCCAGGAGCGCCCTTACCGGGCCCTGACCCGTTTCTTCTTTTACCTGCAGGACTGCACCCAGTCTTTCCGCCGGGAGCTGGGCGACCGCATCTATCCCGCCGCTCGTCTGTCCATTCGGGAACGGACGCTGCTGCTGCTGGAGCCCTATCTGGAACGGATCCTGAAAAGCATCATCGCCCACGGTGCCCAGCCCATGATGGAGCTGCCGCTGCTGACGGTATTCCTGGCTCACGGCATAGGCAGTGTGATCCTGCACCAGCCCTCAGAGTGGATGGAAAGCTGCGGGCAGGAACTGCAGGATACAGTCTGCCGCCTTTTGGGCCTGACGGAGGCTTCCGTACGGGAGATGCATCGATTGAGCGGCTTTGATCCCGCCCGTTTCCCGCTGGAAGAAGCATGACCTTGCATCAGGTCCTTCCATCATATATAATACAGAAGGAGGGCCTATGAATCAGAACTACTTCTTCTTTACCAATCAGCTTAACGAAACGGAAACACGGGTCATTACCAGCATTCTGGGGCATATAGAAAATAACGAGTCCAAAATCAGCATCGCTCAGATCGCAGCGGAGAACTATGTTTCCACCTCCTTTATCGTTAAGATGTGCAAGCGGTTGGGCTACAGCGGGTATACGGACTTTGTGTATCACCTTTCCAGCAAGCGGGAAGCACCCCGGGCGCTGGATGCTCTGGATCTGGGGCATCTGCTGGACAATTACTCTCAGGAGGATGTGCGCACCTTTCTGGGCTACCTGCGGGAATACCGGAACCGGAAGATCTTTGTGGTGGGCGCCGGGTTTGCCGATATGATCGCCGTATACATGACCCAGCGCATGGCCGTCAGCGGCTTTATGGTGTTCAGCCATGTACATTTTTACGACTACATGGTGTTCAAAAAGAGCAACGCCTCCCTGATGGAGTCCAACATAGAGCCTTCCCTGATCATCGCCATTTCCCAGAGCGGCGAAACGGAAGTGGTCATCAACGATATCAAGCGGGCCCGGCAGCATGGCTTTCGGGTGGCCTGCTTTACCCGCACCCCCGCCTCCACGCTGGCTGCCCTTTCCGATGTGACCTTTCTGGTGGACAAGTCCGATCAGGTGCTTCTTTCTCCGGTGCCAAACCCCTTTTTCGGCAAGGTGATCCTGGCCTTTGAAGAATTGCTGGGGCTGTATTTCCGCCAGGAATAGCAGTATTTTTTTAAGGCATCCTGACAAAATTTCGTACAAAGTTTTTACGCAAGCGTGCATTTTTTTCAAAACCCGGCGTGCTATACTCTAATCAGAGCAGCACGCTGATTTTATTGTAGGAGAGAGCCATGGGCCTGGATATTCGCACCGTACTTTTTGATCTGGACGGCACCATCTATCAGAACCTGACCTTTAACCGGATCTATATCCGCAATCTTACCGCCGGCACTCCCTTTGCCTCCTGGCAGGAATCCCTGCTGGCCTATACGGAAGAAGTGTTTGCCGGACGCCGTCTGATCATGAACCGTGCCTACAGCACGCTGCCCCTGCCCGCTCCCGATCCGGAAAGTTACTTTGCCGCACTGGAAGGAGCCCTGCTCCCCGATCTTTCTTATGAAGAGCTGCTGCAGCAGGAACACTGCCTGTTTCTGGGCGATGCCTGGGCCGTGCTGGCCCTGCTGGGCAAGACGCTGGGGCTGCTGGAAGGGCCCCGTCTGGACGCCGTATACCGCATGTCCCGCCGGGATATGAGCCAGGAGGGCATGGAAGGAGACAAAAAGCTCCGGGGCGCCATCATTCGTCTGGGAAAGCGGTGCGAGACGGTTCTGGTCAGCAATTCCTATGAGGATACGGCCCAGGATTTTCTCTGCCAGCTGGGATATGACGGGATCTTTTCCCGCTGCTGTTTTTCTGCCGGAAAGCCCGGCGGGCTGGAAAAGGCGCTCAACGACATGGAGCCCGGGATCCTGCAGGAACCCCGCCGATTGCTGACCATCGGAGACCATGCCTTCAACGATCTTTTCCCGCTGGCCCGTTTGGGTGCCCGCACCCTGTGGGTAAACCCCTATCCTGCCATCCACAAGCCCCCATGCGATGGGGAAGTAGCCACCACAGGCGAACTTGCCGACTATCTGGACAGGCTGTAACGGCCCCCGATAGCATATAAACAACGAAGGGAGAAACACATGAAAAGAATCATCAGCCTTATTCTGGCCCTGCTGATGCTGGCGGCTCTGGCTGCCTGCACCGCCAAGAACGACGGCACCGAAACCAAGGAACCCGCCAAGACGGAAGGCGAAACCAAGACGGAAGCCCCCGCCGCCCAGGAGGACAAAAAGAACGAAGCCCCCGCTGAGCCCGTAGAGGTCGTCCTCTGGCACACCTACACCGATCATCACCAGGCCGCCCTGGAGCAGATCATTGCCGATTTCAACGCCTCTCAGAGTGAATACAAGGTTGTGGCGCAGAGCCAGCCTTACAGCGAGTGGGACGCCAAGCTCCTTCAGTCTGTAAGCACCGGTGTTGGCCCCGATATGTGCCCCATGTTCGCATCTGACGCCGTGGGCTACATGAACGAAGGCTATCTGTATGACATGACCTCCATCATCAACGAGACCATCCCCGATTTCAAAGAGCAGCTGGCCGCCGGCCTGTATGCCGAGATCACCCAGTGGGGCAACAGCTCCATCTATATGATGCCCGTGACCATGACCAGCGAAGTGCTTTACTACAACAAGACCTGGCTGGATGAACTGGGCATTTCCGTTCCCACCACCTGGACCGAAGTGGAAGCAGCCGCCAAGGCCATCCATGAGAAGTACGGCGTAGCGGGCTTCGGCACCGACTCCATCACCGATACCTTCCAGGGCTGGCTCATGCAGTCCGGCAGCCAGTACATCGATGTTGCCAGCAAGCAGATCGCTCTGAACGAAGAAACCGCTCTGAAGTACCTGAACTGGTTTGCCGATGGTGTTAAGGAAGGCTACTTCCGTCTGGTGGGCGAAGACTACTACTTCTCCAACCCCTTCGGCTCTGAGGCCGTGGGCATGTACGTTGGCTCTGCCGCCGGTGTGGACTATGCCGCCGGTGCCATCCCCGCCGAAGGCGAGGCCGGTCACTTCGAGATGGGCGTTGCGCCCCTCCCCCAGGAAGGCCCCGTTAAGTATATCTCCAGTTGGGGTTCCACCTATGTATGCCTGAGCAAGGACGAAGCCCATGCCAAGGGCGTGGCCGCCTTCATCAAGTACTTCACCTCCAAGGAAGTCCTCCCCGGCTGGGCCAAGAGCTTCGGCGCCGTTCCCGCCCGGAAGGAATCCATGGAATCCGAAGACTTCCAGGCCTATGCCGCCGAAAACAAGGCCGTCAAGGCACTGGTAGAGGAGTTTGACTACATCAACTACCTCCCCGCCGTAGCCGGTGCCGCCACCGTGCGTACCGAGATCGACAAAATGGTGCAGTCCGTGGCTCTGGGTCTCAGCGATGCCAAGACCGCTTATGACGCCTTTGTGGCCGCTTCCAACGCCGCTCTCAACGACTAAGCCCCTTTAATCCCGCCGGGGAGGTCCTTGCTGCAAAGGGCTTCCCCGGCTTTTCCGAATTCTGATCCAAAAGACAAGGACACAGCTATACCCATGGAAAAGCCATCCACCAGATTCATCCTGTATACAGGCCTGCGGACCATCGGCGGCGTCAACGCCTCCGTCTCCTATGGCCGGGACCGGGTGCTCTTTGAGTGCGGCGGGGCCTATGACCCTGCCACTGCCGTATATGACGGAAAAATTCTGGAGCGCCGCCGCCGCTGGATCTATGACGGACTCCGCGCCGGGCTCATGCCCCGGGTAGAGGGCCTGTACCGGCGGGAGGATCTTTTCGACCTGCCCCTGACCAGCGCCGAGGACTCCCCCTGGAACACCGCCGTATTCATCACCCATCTGCACCTGGATCACATGGCCTATATGGGCGCCGTAGCGCCGGAAATCCCCGTATACCTGCACCCCGCCGCACAAAAGATAGAAGCGGCGCTGGAGGCAACGGGCCGGGGCGTACCCACCGTTGGCAGAAGCTATCAGGATCTGCTGCCCGGAGCCCCCATCCGTGTGGGGCAGATCGAAGTGCTGCCCATCCTCTGCCGGGATACGGGCTATCGTGACTTTGCCTTTTTGATCACCACTCCCGACGGCACCATCCACTGGACGGGAGACCTGTGTCTTCACGGCATGGAAGCGGAACGCACCTTCCGCCAGGCAGATCTGCTGAAGGAGCGCGGCATAGACGTAATGCTGTGCGACTGCACCGCCTTTATGGACAGCGTTCTGCCCATGACCGTGCCTGACAAAGATCCCAAAAAGATCCTGCCCAGCCGGGAAGTACCTCCGGGAATGCTTTCGGAGCAGGCCTATTATGAGGGGCTTTTTACCCATCTGGAAAAGGCTGCCGGTCTGGCGGTATTCAACTTTTATCAGCGGGAAACCGATGATGCGGCTCTGTTCATGGATTGGGCCCGGCGCACCGGGCGTAAATGCGTGTTTGAACCGGACGCCGCCTATATTGTATGGAAATTCTTCGGCATCCGCCCCTATGTCTATTACCCGGACGATGCCCTGACGGAAGGGCAGCGCCGGGAAGCCTGGGGACGGGAGCTGGCGGCAAATTCTCAGGAGGTCACCCCGGAAGGTATTGCCCGGGATCCCCGCAGCTATCTGCTCCAGAACAGTTACGAACACATTATGGAGCTGTGGAGCCTCCCAGCGGAAAAAGGCGTGTATCTCCACGCCGACGGCATCCCCATCGGCGCTTTTGACCCGGCCTATGCCAATATGCGCCGGATCGTAGAGCGCACTGGTTTTGCCTACGTTACCTTCTTCTGTGAAAACTACTTTGGCCACGGGTATCCGGCCCAGGTCAAATGGTTTGTAGATCATGTAGACCCAAAGGTTCTCATCCCCTGCCACGGATATAACCCCGAGCGGCTGCTGCCCAATACCGGCGTGCAGCTGCTGCCGGAGCTGAACAAAGAATATATTCTCTGCGACCACAAATTCTATCCTGCTGAAAAAGGAGCACGCCAATGAGCAAGGTACTGGTTTTCTGCATAGACGCCCTGTGCGCCTGCGATATTCCCTATATGGAAAAAATGCCCCACTTCGGCCCCTTCCTCAAGCGGGCAGCCCTGGTGGAAAAGATCCGCCCCGTATGGCCGGCTCTGACATACTGCTGCCACACCTCCATTCTCACCGGCTGCTATGTGGAGCGCCACGGCATCGTTCACAACGAAAATATGCATCGGGGCGGTCATCTGGGGGAACCCTGGTTCAGCATGAAACGGGACGTAAAAGTGCCCACCCTGCTGGACAGAGCCCGTGAAAAAGGCCTGACCACCTGTTCTTTGAGCTGGCCCGTTTCCGGCGGAGCGGACTATGATATGAATCTGCCCATGATCGTCCCTTACGGTTACACGGGCTACGAACCCGAGCAATATCTGCGCCACACCGCTACTCCCGCCCTGCTGGACAGATATTTCTATAAGCACGGCCGCTATCTCAAAGGGCCTGATCGGAGTCTGGATCTGTTTACCATGGCGTCGGCTCTGGATATCCTGGAGGATTACCCCCAGCCCGACATCATGCTGATAAAGATGTGCGATCTGGACGGTGCCCGGCATACCTGGGGCGTCCACCACGAAAAGGTGCTGGAGCAGCTGCGCAAGCATGACGAAGAATTCGGCAGCCTTATGGAAGCCCTCCGGCGGAAAGGCACGCTGGAAGAAACGGATGTGGTGATCCTGGGGGATCACGGGCAAACCAACGTAACGGATATACTCCACCTTAACGTACTTTTCCGGCAGCAGGGGCTGCTGCGGATCCGCCCTGACGGCTCTCTGGATTCCTATGATGCTCTTGCCCGTTCCACGGGGCTGTGCGCCTATATCGAACTGCGGGACCCTGCGGATACCGTCCTGAAAGAGCGGGTGCGCACCCTGCTGGAAAGCCTGAAGGAGGATCCGCGTTTTGCCCTGGCTTATGTACTGGACCGGGAGCAGGCCAAAGCCCGTTACCATGTGGACGGCCCCTTTGACTTTATTGTGGAAAGCCGTTTGCCCATTGCCTTTGGGGAACGCATGGATCTGGAGGATGTATACGGCGTCCGGTACCCGGGGGATCATAAAGTCGGCCCGGCCACCCACGGCGGCAGCCCGGAGCGGGAAGAGCTGACCGCCTTTGCCGCCGCCGGACCGGATATTGCTCCGGGGGTTCGTATCCCCTTGGGAAACATGGTGGATGAAGCCCCCACCATGGCTAGGATGCTGGGCTTTACCATGGAAGATACCGACGGACAAATCATAGAAGGGATGTGGAAATGACATGCAGGTAACCATCGACCATCTGACCAAACGCTTCGGCTCCACCACTGCGGTGAATGACCTGAGCCTTACCATGGAGGACGGCACCCTGACCGCCCTGCTGGGCCCCTCCGGCTGCGGCAAGAGCACCATATTGAACATGCTCTCCGGCATTCTCCCCGTCACCGAAGGCAAGATCCTCTTTGACGGCAAGGATGTGACCGATCTGCCGCCGGAAAAGCGTAATGTGGGCCTGGTGTTCCAGAACTATGCCCTCTACCCCCATATGACCGTACTGGAAAACATCTGCTTCCCCCTGGAGATCAAGCGGGTGCCCAAAAAACAGCGCATTGCCCGGGCCATGGAGCTGGCGGATCTGGTGCGCATCGGGGACTTTTTAAAGCGCAAGCCCGGGGAGCTTTCCGGCGGACAGCAGCAGCGGGTAGCTATTGCCCGGGCTCTGGCCAAAGAGCCTGCTCTTCTGCTGCTGGATGAGCCCCTCTCCAATCTGGATGCCAAACTCCGGGTGGAAATGCGGGAGGAGATCCTGCGTATCCAGCGGGCCAGCCGGGTGACCACCGTTTTTGTCACCCACGATCAGGAGGAGGCCTCCTCTATCTCCGATACGGTGGTGCTGCTGAAGCTGGGCGTTCTCCAGCAGCTGGGTACCGCCCGCCAACTGTATGACCAGCCGTCCAACTATTTTGTGGCAGACTTCTTGGGAGCACCCCCTATCAACAAGCTCCGGGGCACGCTGGAGCAGGGCTGCTTCCGTTTTGAAAATACCTCTCTTACCTGTCCCGTAGCTCCTGTAAAGAACGTGCCCGACGGAACCCCTGTTATTCTGGCTCTGCGGGCCGAAAGCGTGCTGGTGCCTGCCGCCGGTGAGAGCCGCCTCATGACCACAGTGAAAGAGCGCTACTCTATCGGCAAGGATGAGCTTTCTGTTCTGGAAGCCGGCGGACAGCAGCTGCGGGCCTTTATCCCCGGAGATTATCCTCTGGAACCCGGCCAGCAGCTGGAGATCGGGTTCAAAAAGCGGGGCTTCTTCCTCTTTGATGCACAAACGGGGGAACGGCTGCAATGAGCGCCTATAAAAAGATGAAGCAGGACCGCCAGAAGCTTACGGCCAAAACTTTTTATGAGCCGTTTCTGTTTCTGCTGCCCTTTCTGCTGGGGATAGCGGTATTCACCCTGTACCCCTTTGTCAACGTCATCCTGATCTCCTTTAAGGAAGGTTACAAGATGCTCACCCGGGAATTTACCGCCTGGGGATTCAAAAACTATGAGGACGTTATAAGCGATCCCAACTTCTTGAACGGGTTGAAAAATACCGCTCTGTATACCCTGTTCGTAGTGCCCATCGCCACGGCTCTGTCTTTGTTCATTGCCAATATGCTCAACAAGGACATCCGCCTCAAGGGTCTGTTTCAAACCTGCTACTTCCTGCCCATGGTCACCTCCATCACGGCGGTGGGACTGGTGTGGAAATGGCTGTTCAACTATGACTACGGCCTGATCAACTACCTGATCACTCTTTTCGGCGGCACGGCCATCAACTGGCTGAACAACCCTGTTTATAATCTGCCAGCCCTGATCCTTTACGGCATATGGAGCATGATCCCCTTTACCACGATCCTGCTGCTGGCGGGCTTTCAGAACGTGAACCCCCAATACTGCACTGCCGCCCGGGTAGACGGAGCCAAGGAAGGGCTGATCTTCCGGCGCATTACCCTGCCGCTGATCGCCCCCACCATTGGTCTGACCCTGATCGTAAACATGATCTCCGCCTCCAAGGTCTTTTCCGAGCTGTTCCCTCTGTTCAACGGGCAGCCGGGTACGGCCTATTCCCTGTACACGGTAGTGTATTACCTGTATGACCAGTTCTATGTCAAGTGGAAGCTGGGCCGGGCCGCCGCCAGTGCGGTGATCCTGTTTGCCATCGTTCTGGTCTTGACCATGATACAGCTGTTTATCCAGCGGAAATGGAAGAATTACTGATATGAGCAAGCCCAAAAAAGTTCTTATCTATACGGCGCTGAGCATCGGGGCCCTGATCATGCTTTTCCCCTTTGTGTGGATGCTCCTTTCCAGCCTGAAAACGGCGGCAGAGGTGAATACTACGCCTCCCACCTTTTTCCCGGCCCGGGCCACCTGGGAAAACTATGTCTATGCCTTTGAAAAGGCTCCCTTTCTTATCTATTTCCGCAACTCGGTGATCGTAACGGTGGTATGCGTGGCCTGCACGCAGTTCTCCACCATTCTGGCCGCTTTTGCCTTTTCCAGGCTGAAGTTCCCGGGGCGGGATATTCTCTTTTCCCTGCTGCTTTCCATGATGATGATCCCCTTTGAGATGCTCATCATCACCAACTACCAGACCATCGTCGACTGGGGCCTGGTGGATACCCTGGCCGCCCTGGTGATCCCCTTTACCTCCAGCGTGTTCTACACCTATATTCTGCGGAACTTCTTCCTCTCCATTCCGGACAGTCTGTACTGGTCCGCCCGGGTGGACGGCACCTCCAACTGGCAGTATCTTTGGCGGATCATGGTGCCCATGGCCAAACCGGCTCTGGTGACCATCGGTATTCTCAATGCCATTGCCTGCTGGAACAGTTTCCTCTGGACGGTCATGGCGACCAACAAGACCGAGGTGCGCACCCTGCCTTTTGGTCTGTACGCCTTTATGTCTTCCAGCGGTATCCGCTACGAGCGGCTTATGGCCGCCGCCACCATTGTGGTGCTGCCCATGATCCTGCTGTTCATCTGCTTCCGCAAGCAGATCGTCACCGGGGTCAGCCGGGGCGGTCTGAAAGGGTGATTCCATGGCCTGCATCCCCATAGATATTCTGGCCCACGCAGACTTTTCCGCCCGGCACAAGGCCTCCCGGCACCAGCCGGGCTTCGGGGCATTCGGTTCCTTTGTGCGCACCTTGCAGCGGCAGAACCCCAAGGGTACCCTGCTGCTTTCCGCAGGAGACGAAATTTCCTCTCCCTACTGGGGTGGGGAGCCGGTGATCCGGGGTATGGAGCTGTTGGGCACCGGAGCCATGACCCTGGGCAACCATGAGTTTGATCACGGTGAAGCCTTTCTGGAAAACACCATAGCCGCCGCTTCCTTCCCCGTGCTCTGCGCCAACATCACCCGAAAGGATACCGGCCGCCTGCTTCCCGGCGTAAAGCCCTATGTGCTGCTGGAGCGAAACGGTGTAAAGATCGGCGTGGTGGGCATAACTACGGAGTACACGCCCTATATGGTCACAGCCGCTGCTTTTGCTCCTTATCAGGCAGGGTCCTGTGCGGAAGCCTGTAAAAGATACATTCCGGAGGCACGCTCTCTGGGTGCAGATATAGTCGTGCTGCTGGCCCATATTCCCTTTTATATCGGTGAAAACGGCTCTCTTTCAGGGGAACTGATTGATCTGCTCCGGCAGATCCCTCCGGTAGATGTGTGTATGGGAGGACATATCCCCGGGGACTATGCCGGTCTGTGGCAGGATACGCTGGTCATGAAGGGTGGGTTCGGAGGCGTAAGCCTGGGGCATGCCCACCTTCTGTATGATACGGAAGCAAAAGCAATCATTGCCCGGGAAGCCCGCATGGAGCTTACCCCCTGGAACATACCAGTAGAGCCGGATCTGGCCGCCTTTACGGAAAAGATCACCGGCCCCCACCGGGCCTTTTTTGAAGATGTACTGGCGCATACGGATACAAGCTGGCGGATACGCCTGTCCAGAGAATGTGCTTTGGGAAACTTTCTGGCTCAGGCCCTGCAGGAGGATGCGGGTGTGGACTTTGCCTATATGAATGCCACCAGCTCCGGGGGCGGTCTGGAGCCCGGGCCCATTACCGCCGAGGATGTGACCATGGTGCTTGGGTTTAATGACCCGGTCATGAAAAGCACCATGACCGGCCGGGAAATATGGAAGCTTTTTGAGCTGGTATATGTACCGGAACGTTACGGAAACAATGCCGGGCTGTTTTTCTCCGGTGTGGTCGTACACGTGGATCACACCCGCCCGGCCCTTCATAAGATTCTGGCCGTGACGCTTCCAAACGGCACGCCTCTGGATCCAGACAGCATCTACACCGTAGCCACCAGCGAGTATATGGCATCCGGGGGCAACGACACCGGAGCCATTGCCAACGGGCGCACCTGGACGCCCTCCGGCCGGAGGATGTATGACGGGGTTTTTGCTTCGCTCCGCCGCTGGGGCACCATTCATGTCTCTCCGGAAAAGCGGCTGATAGAAACCGGCACTCCCGAAAATGACAATGCCCCCTTTTAAAAACAAATCTTCATTCTGCAAAAAGACCTCCCGTACCTTTAGCGGCTCGGGAGGTTTTTGACTTGCGCTTTCTCTTTCGCTATAATAAGCAGATAAACGCAGCAAGGAGCTTTGAAGAAAGCATGGAAAAAACCACTTTGTGTTATTTGGAAAAGGACGGGCAGTACCTGATGCTGCATCGGGTGAAGAAGGAAAATGACGTTAATAAGGATAAGTGGATCGGTCTGGGCGGACATCTGGAAGCCGGAGAGACTCCGGAAATGTGTCTGCTCCGGGAGATCCGGGAGGAGACCGGTCTGACCCTGACCCACTGGCGGTATTGCGGAGAAGTTTATTTCTCCTGCCCGCCCTATCCGGAAGAATGTATGTATCTCTTTCATGCTGACGGGTTCACCGGAACTCTTCTGGACTGTGACGAAGGTGAACTGGCCTGGTTGGAAAAGTCAAGGCTGAAGGCACTGCCTGCCTGGGAGGGGGATTTTATTTTTCTGGAGTTAATGGAACGTCATTTGCCGCCGTTTACCCTGACCCTGAAATACGCCCGGGATGGCAAACTTCTCCAGACCCAACTGGACGATACGCCCCTGCCCCTGCCGGACTGGCGTTCGGCACTCCCCGGCGCCTGCCTCTTTTAACATATTTGCATTAACGCAAGGGCTGGGCGCCTGCAGCTTTTCCCGCAGGTTCGTTCTTTCATTGAATGTCGGCGCCCCTGCCCCATCGTTCACATATTTCTCCGGATCCAGGCACGCCCTGCCGCCGAAAGCACATATTTTCTTTTGATTTTTCCATGTTTTTCTGCAAACGGAAGTGCAGCCGCTTCAAAGATATGATATACTAAACAGGTCTTGCAACAGCTATCCGACATCTGAGGGGGGGAATTCAACACATGAAAAAGTTTTTCAAGCAGAACTGGTTCCTGCTGAGCATGCTTCTGGCCATTATAGCCGGATGCGCCGTAGGCGCCGTATGGCCCGGTGCTACCTGTCTGCAGCCCATGGGGACGATATTTATCAACCTGATGTTCTGCGTGGTGGTACCCATGGTGTTCTGCTCCATTGCCTCTGCCATTGCCAACATGAAAAGCATGCGCCGGGCCGGGAAGATCATGGGCGTCACCGTTGCCACGTTCCTCGTCACCGCCGCCATTGCGGCCGTGATCATGTATATCGTCTGCCGTCTGGTGCCTCTGGTCACAGGAACATATGCCCCGCTGGAAGGAGAGGTGGGCTCCGTTTCCGCTTCCGAAATGCTGGTAAACTTTTTCACCGTTCCGGATTTCACCGCTCTCTGGAGCCGAAAAGCCATGCTGCCCCTGATCGTAGCGGCCATCATATTCGGCTTTGCCGTGCAATGGACCGGTGAGGCCGGCGCACCTGTAGCCCGGCTTTTGTCAAGCTTAACGGAATGCCTGATGAAAACCGTAAAACTCATCACTTATTATGCGCCTTTGGGCTTTTTCGGTTTCTTTGCCTATCTGGTTGCCTTTTACGGCCCCCAGCTCATCAGCGACTATTCCCGGACGCTGCTGGTTTATTATGTGGTGTGCTTTGCCTATATGTTCCTTTTCTTCCCCCTGTATGCCCGATTTGGTGGTGGCAAGGGGGCGGATAAAGTCATGTTCAGTCATCTGTTCCGTCCGGCAGCGGTATCCTTTGGCACCTGCTCTTCCGTGGCTACCATCCCTACCAATCTGGATGAAGCGGCGGAAACGGGCATTCACAAGGATATAGCCGATATCGTTGTTCCCATGGGCGCCACCATGCATATGGATGGCTCCTCCATGTCCGCCATTATTAAAGTGGCTTTTCTGTTCGGTATGTTCGGCATGGATTTTACCGGCGGCCGGGCCATTGGGGCCATATTGGTAGCCATTTTCTCTTCCGTAGCCATGAGCGGCATTCCCGGCGGCGGCAGCGTAGGGGAGCTGGTGCTCTGCACGGTATTCTTCCCGGATCAGATGGCCGTAGCCTATCCCATTGCCATTGCACTGGGCAATCTGGTAGATCCTCCGGCGACCATGCTCAATGCCGCAGGAGACTATGTGGTCTGTTATATCGTTTCCCGCTTTGTTGAGGGAAAGGACTGGCTGCAAAAGCAGCTTTGCAAAGGACGTAAAAACTGATTCAGCTGCACACAGGGGGCCGGACTTCCGGCCCTTTTTTATACCGCCGCAGCGGACAATCGGACGCTGACCGGATTCTCCCCTTGCCGAAAGACCCATATCCTGTTACAATAATCAGGTATTCTGTATTTTATGGAGGATCGTATGAAACAGATCGCCAGTTTTACGGTGAATCACGATACATTGACCAAGGGAATGTATGTCTCCCGCATAGACGGAGACGTTGTGACCTATGACATCCGCATGAAAAAGCCCAACGGCGGCGACTATCTTACCAACGGGGCCATGCATACCTTTGAGCATCTTTTTGCCACCTATGCCCGCAATTCTTCCTATGGAACTTCCGTTCTGTATGTAGGCCCTATGGGCTGCCGCACCGGGTTCTATCTACTGCTGCGGGAGGACGTATCCCGGAAGCAGGCTCTGGATCTGGTGAAGGAAAGCTTCCGCTTTATTGCCGGTTTTGAAGGGGAGATCCCCGGCGCCAAGCCCAGGGAATGCGGCAACTATAAGGAGCACGATCTGCCGGGCGCCAAATCCGTGGCAAAGGACATGCTGGACGTACTGAAGGACTGGAACGAGGCGAAAATGCAGTATGCAGACTGAACGGATCGCCATCATAGGCGCAATGGACAGCGAGATAGCTTCTCTGCTGGAAGCCATGGAGGAACGCCGGGAAGAAGCCCACTGGGGGCTGACTTTCTATCTGGGGCGTTTGGAAGGGCGAAACATCGTGCTGGTCAAATGCGGTATCGGCAAGGTCAATGCAGCCCGCTGTACCCAGATCCTGCTGGATCTGTATGCCCCCTCTGCCCTGCTCCATACAGGGATCGCCGGAGGGATCGGCCCGGGGCTTAAAGTGGGAGATGCCGTGATCGCGCAGGGGCTTATCCAGCACGATTTTGATGTGACCGCCTTTGGCTATGCCCGCGGGAATATATGCGACCGCAGCCAACGGAAAGAGCCCTCCGTTTTTGCGGCGGATGTTGAGATCATGGATGCCCTGGAAAACGCTGCCTGCCAGGCATTGGGAGCGGAGCGGGTCCACCGGGGGCTGGTGGTCACCGGCGATCAGTTCATTTCCGGCCCGGTGGGCAAGGGAGAACTGTACCAGGCATTTCACGGACTGGCTGCCGAAATGGAGGGCGGCGCCGTTGCCCAAACGGCCACGCTGGGAGGCGTTCCTTTTGGAGTGCTGCGAACCATTTCGGATCTGGCAGACGGCACTGCGGCCGACATCACCGATGATTTTGAACGGCAGACAGCCGATATCTCCGCCGCCATTATCCGGGCCACATTGAAACGGCTGTAAGGTTTCGTTTATGTGCGCTTTGCACCAACTTCTTCATACATGAACATGAACCGCCCAAAACGGATGATTCGTGTTTTATATCCGGATCTGTGCTGCAAGCATCCGGATGCATAGACTTTTCCAGTAAGCTCCTTCTGCAAAAAAGATTTTCTCTCGGTTTCTGTACGGATTCCAAACGCAAAAATCAAGCCCGGCCATGCCGAAAGGCATAGCCGGGCTTTCCTGTTTTTATCTTGCTTATACGCAGAAATACTCCGGATACTTCTCCAGCAGCTCCGGCAAAGCCGACCGATACCCGCTGGTCAGATGTTCATACAGGAACTCGTCCATATTCTTTTCTGAACGGGTCATGATCCCGTTGAACAGCGTCTTATGCTCCTCATAGGCAGGCCAGAGCACCTGGGCCCCCAGGTGTACCTGCAGCCTGCGCACCCGATCCTGATGGGTAACAATGCCCATCACCACCGTCCAGGTCCAGGGTTTCCCCGCTGCCAGATACAGCAGCCGGTGGAACTGATTATCCAGATCCATATAGGTATCCAGTGCCCCTGCCTCCAGGGCGCACTTCTGCTTTTGCAGATTCTCTTTCAGCCGGGAAAGATCCTCGCCCCCGGCTTTGCGGATCGCCTCCTGCAGGATAGCACGCTCCGTATGGAAGCGGAGGAACACCCCCTCCTCCACGGCATCCAGATCTATCCGGCTCACCCGGCTGGAACGCTGGGGGTATACCTCCACCAGCCGGCTTTCCACCAGAGAAACAATGGCTTCCCGGATGGGGGTGCGGCTGGTGCCCAGCGCCTCGGACAGCTCCCCATCCACCAGCACCATTCCCGGAGGAAAATCCAGGCGCATAATACCGTTATACAGCACCCGATAGGCATATTGCCGGGCATTTTCCCCGGCCTCTTTCCGGGGGATGGGTATCCTTGGGTCCATAGCTGCTCTCTCCTTCAGGAACGGGTCTGCCGCCTGCTTACATCTGGGCGGTGAGATACTTCAGGTGGCGGCCGATATGGCGAACCAGCGCTTCATAATATTCTTCTTCGTGGGCGGCCATAAAGGCAAAGAATTCTTCCTGGAACCACTCCTGCTGCAAGAGCAGACCGTAGGCAATATGGATGGTCTGCCGGGAAGCGGGCAGGTGAAGATACTCGGGCAGGTAAGCGTCGCTCTCCAGTTCAATGGGAGGGATCTCCTCCACCTTGGTGGATACATGATAATACTTCTCCGCCTCATGCCGCTGGGCAATGGCAAAGGTATGGGCCTTGCGGTAAAGGGCGGGATCATGCTCGGCTACCACTTCCATAGCCACCAGCCAGTTGGTACCAGCAGTCTTTACATGGACGTGCCCATGGGTCACCCGGCCCACGGTAGAAAATACGGAGAACTTATCGGAACCGGAGTGTACGGAAAGTTTGTAACCGAAATGATCTGCGATCTTCTGATGAATATCGAAATCCCGTGCAAAATCATGAAGATTCCCGGCATATTCGATGCCTTTTTCAAATTCGCCGGAGAAATGAGGTGCCACGCTGACGGGCCGCACCCCCGCCTGATACAGGCTGTCCGCCACCACAAAGTGCTCTGCAGGCGTGGTGATGGTCCGGGTCTCGTCAATGGAAAGCTCAAAGTCCTCAGGATAGGGCTTGATGCTCTCTATATAAGCATAGCACTCCCGGGCATGATCGATAGCCCGCCAGAACACCAGCACGATCTGCCGGAGCTCCTCGGCTTCCAGCGTGCCGATAACGGGCAGTTCCTTGTGCAGATACCGTTCCTCATACAGGCTGCGAACCTCCTGGGGCAGAGCTGCATATGCTTCGTCCACCTGTGCCTGGGTAAAGGCAGCAGCGTGGATATCGATATGTTCGGAGCAGTCCAGGGTGATCATGGTGCAGCCGCTTTCGATGGCATACTTGATCTCTTCCTTGGTCTTCAAATGATCGCCGTCTGCGCCGTATCCCTTTTTATATCCTTCCTGAAATACGCCGAAAGCCGCTGCGGCAATAACTTCTTCAAAGGTACGGTTGGTAAGAGTCAGTTCCCGGATGCTCTGCTGCGCCAGCACGGGGAATACGCCGAACTTTGCATAGGCCTCCATAGCCCGCACATGACCGGGAGTTGCCAAACCCAGTCTGTCGCCAAGACCCATGGTGAAGGGATGATCCTTGTGGCTCACAGGGCGGGTATAGGGGAACAAAGCCATAAGCGCTTTGGCATTTTCGGTGGTCAGGCCGCAAAGCTTGATTCCGTCCACTTCTTCGCCTGCAAATGTATCTGCCTTTTCGCCGGCCACGGCCAGGAGCTTTTCTTTTTCTTCTCCGGCCAGGATAATGGCGCAGCAGGTCCCTTCCGCCTCCTCAGCGGAACGGGGGTATACATACAAAGATCCATCCTGATGGAGCTTATCCAAAAAATCCTGAAGCTGCATGATGCTTTTCAAATTCCTTTCCTTTGGTTGCTAAATACAAGTATAGCATGCTCCCGCCGTTTGTCAAACAAATATATCACAAAAAGATCCCATATTTACAGTTATTAAACGGATTTTGCTATTTTTCCGTTCCGGTTGTTGCAATCCTGATATACCAGTGCTATACTGACATCAGACCAGGAAAGGAGACTTCTTATGAAACCCTTTATGGACAAGGATTTTCTGCTGGACACCGAAGCGGCCAAAGTGCTTTACCACGAATACGCCGAAAAAATGCCCATCATAGATTACCATTGCCATATCGACCCCATGGAGATCGCCGAAGATGTGCGCTGGGACAATATCACCCAGGTGTGGCTGGGGGGCAGAACCCCTTCCGGAGGTTACTTTGGGGATCATTACAAGTGGCGTCTTATGCGCTCTGCCGGGGTACCGGAAAAGTACATAACCGGCGATGCCGATCCGGAAGATAAATTTGTTGCCTGGGCAGGCGCGCTGCAAGGCGCCATAGGCAACCCTTTGTATCATTGGACGCATTTGGAGCTCCAGCGTTATTTTGACATTCATGCGCCCCTGACCCGGGAGAACGCTTCCCAGGTATATCAGGCCTGCAACCGCCGCCTGCAGGAGGGGGATCTCTCCGTGCGGGGGATCCTGCGTCAGAGCCGGGTAAAGCTGCTTTGCACCACCGATGATCCTGCAGATGACCTGAAAGCCCATGAGCGTATCGCCGCCGATAAGAACTGCCCCACGATAGTGCTCCCCGCCTTCCGTCCGGATAAGGCCATGCGGGTAGACAAGCCCGCCTTTGCCCCTTATATCCGGCGTTTGGAGCAGGTAGTCGGCTTTTCCATCGACACCATGGAGGATCTGCGCCGGGCGCTGCTTGCCCGTATAGATTACTTCGAAGCCCACGGCTGCCGGGTCAGCGATCATGCGCTGGACGGCATGTTCTGCGTGCATACCGCCGAAAGCGCACTTAATGAGACTCTGCAAAAGGGCAAACGGGGCGAAGCCGTGTCCGAAGAAGCCTACAAGGCTTTCCATACGGATCTGCTGCTCACCTGTGCCCGGGCCTATGCGCAAAAAGGCTGGGTCATGCAGCTGCACTTTGGCTGCATCCGGGATAATTCTTCCAAAATGTTCGCCCGTCTGGGCCCGGACACCGGCTTTGACGCCATGAATGATGTTTCCAATGCCCGGGGTCTGGCGGCTCTGCTGGATCTGTTGGAAAAAGAAAATGCTCTGCCCCGCACCGTCCTTTATTCCCTGAACCCCGCCGACAACGGGATCATCGGTACCGTTATGGGCGCCTTCCAGACGGACAGCGATATTCCCGGCCGCATCCAGCTGGGCAGCGCCTGGTGGTTCAACGATCACAGGAGCGGCATGGAACAGCAGCTTCGGGATCTGATGAACCTGGGGAACCTTTCTTCCTTCGTAGGAATGCTTACGGACAGCCGGAGTTTTTTGAGCTATACCCGTCATGAATACTTCCGCCGGATCCTCTGCGGCATGTTGGGCCGCATGGCGGAAAACGGAGAATATCCCTGGGACGAACGGTACCTGGGCCACATGGTAGAGGATATCAGCTACCGCAATGCCCGCCGCTACTTCCGTTTTGATGAATTTATTGACTGATTCGGTCATCATATTCTACTTTAAAAGGAGATCGCTATGAAACGCTATGCTATTGCCGTGCCCACCAGTATGGGCGTACGCATCACCCCCGCCAACCGGCAGCCCGTGCACCTGAGCCATGAGTATTATCTGCAGGCCACCAGCGCCGAAACCAACGTAGCCAGCGTTCCCGCCGCTCTGGGCATGCCGGCTCTGGTGCTGACCACCTTTGTGGAAGGCTCCCCCATTGCACAGTTTATCAAGAATGATCTGCGCAGCCGCGGTATGGATTATCTGGGCAAAGAAGTCCCGCAGGGCGGCCCCTGGGGTTACCGGCACCAGTTTAACATTGCGGATTCCGGTTACGGTCTCAGAGGGCCCCGGGTACACAACGACCGGGCAGGAGAAGTGGGCCGCACCCTGAACGTAGAGGACTTTGATCTGGAGCAGATCTTTGGTCAGGACGGTGTGGAGATCCTCCATCTTTCCGGACTCATTGCCGCTCTGTCTCATGAAACGGGCATTTTCTGTCTGGAACTGGCCCGGGCCGCCAAGAAGTACGGCACCCGTATCAGTTTTGATCTGAACTACCGCGCTTCCTTCTGGAAAGGCCGGGAAGAAGAGCTTTCCTCCATTTTCAAGGAGATCGCCGGTCTTGCAGATATCCTCATCGGCAACGAAGAAGACTTCCAGCTCTCTCTGGGCATTCAGGGGCCTGAGGCCGGCGGCAAGGGTCTCGCTTCCAAGATCGAGGGCTTTAAGGAGATGATCCTCCGGGTAAAGGAAGAATATCCCCAGGTAAAGCTTTTTGCTACCACGCTCCGCGAGGTCAAGAATGCCAATGAACATCTTTGGGGCGCCATCCTGTATGAGGGCGGCCAGTTCTATGTGGCTGAACCCCGTGAAATTCAGGTGCTGGACCGCATCGGCGGCGGCGACGGGTTCGTAGGCGGCTTGCTCTACGGTGTGCTCAAAGGCTGGGAGCCTGAAGACTGCCTGCACTTTGGCTGGGCCACCGGCGCGCTGGCTACCACCTCTCTCAACGACTATGCCCAGCCTGCCGATGAAGAGCAGGTGTGGGCCCTCTGGAGCGGCAACGCCCGGGTCAAGCGGTAAACTACAATCAAAATTCATTTTATAAAGGAGAAAACTATGCTGGCAGATATCGGTTTGATCGGATTGGCCGTAATGGGTGAAAACCTGGTCATGAACATGGAGAGCAAGGGGTTCACCGTTGCCGTCTTCAACCGCACCACCTCCAAGGTGGAGAACTTTGTCAACGGCCGTGCCAAGGGCAAAAACATTATAGGCACCTATTCTCTGGAAGAACTGGTACAGTCCCTGAAGAAACCCCGCCGGATCATGATGATGGTCAAGGCCGGTTCCGCTGTGGATTCCCTCATCGATCAGCTGCTGCCCCTTCTGGAAGAGGGCGACATCCTCATTGATGGCGGCAACTCTCACTTCCCCGATACCATCCGCCGCTGCAAGTACGTGGAAAGCAAGGGAATGCTGTATATCGGCACCGGCGTTTCCGGCGGTGAAGAAGGCGCACTGAAGGGCCCCAGCATGATGCCTGGCGGCTCTCCGGCTGCATGGCCCCATGTAAAACCCATCTTCCAGGCCATCTGCGCCAAAGTGGAAGACGGCACCCCCTGCTGCGACTGGGTAGGAGAAGACGGCGCCGGTCACTTTGTCAAGATGGTGCACAACGGCATTGAATACGGCGATATGCAGCTTATATGCGAAGCCTACCAGCTTATGCGGGATGGTCTGGGTATGTCCGCCGACGAAATGCATGAGGTCTTTGCTCAGTGGAACCAGACCGAGCTGGACAGCTACCTGATCGAGATCACCCGGGACATCCTGGCCTATAAGGATACCGACGGCAAGCCCATCGTAGACAAGATCCTGGATACCGCCGGCCAGAAGGGCACCGGAAAATGGACGGGCATGGCCGCTCTGGACGAGGGCGTTCCCCTTACCCTGATCGGGGAAGCCGTTTTTGCCCGCTGCCTCTCCGCCATGAAGAGCGAGCGTGTGGAAGCCAGCCATCTCTTCCCCGCTGCCGATCATGCCATTACCTGCGACAAGGCCGCTTTTATCGAAGATATCCGCAAGGCTCTGTATGCCTCCAAGATCATCTCCTACGCCCAGGGCTATACCCTTATGCGGGCAGCAGCCAAGAACTACGGCTGGAATCTGAATTATGGCGGCATCGCCCTTATGTGGCGGGGCGGCTGCATCATCCGTTCCGTATTTCTGGGCAAGATCAAAGAGGCTTATGACCGGGATCCCCAGCTCTCCAACCTGCTGCTGGATCCTTACTTCAAGAACACCATCCAGGGTCTGGTCCCTGCCTGGCGGAACGTGGTCAGCGAGGCTGTAAAGCATGGGATCCCCATGCCCGCCTTCTCCAGCGCCCTGAGCTACTTTGACGGCTATACTACCGAAAAGCTCCCTGCCAACCTGCTTCAGGCCCAGCGTGACTATTTCGGCGCCCACACCTATGAGCGGCTGGATGCCCCCCGTGGAGAATTCTTCCACACCAACTGGACGGGTCACGGCGGCAGCACCTCCGCTTCCACCTACAATGCCTGAGCTTGAGCTGCCCTACCGGCTCATCGCCCTGGATCTGGACGGTACCCTCCTCAACCCCCAAAAGGAGCTGACGGAGGGCAACCGCCGGGCTCTGCTGGCCGCAGCCGGCAGGGGCGCGCATATTGTTCCCACCACCGGGCGTTTCTTTGAAGGTATGCCCGAAGCTGTCCGTTCTTTGCCCTGTATACGCTACGCCATCACCATCAACGGCGCACAGGTGCAGGACAGGCAGACAGGGGAAGTCCTCTACCGGGCGGAGATCCCCAACCGGCGGGCCATAGAAGTCATGGAGCAGCTGGACACCCTGCCGGTGATCTACGACTGCTACATGGATAACTGGGGCTACATGACAGAAACCCTGTATGCGCAGGGACCTGCCTACATACAGGATCCTCATGTGTTGAAAATGCTCCTGGAGCTGCGTAAGCCTGTGCCGGAACTGAAGGCTTTTCTCCGGGAAACGGGCCGGGATGTGCAGAAGATCCAGTTCTTTTTCCCTACGGTAGAGGAGCGGATCCGCCGCCTGCCCCAGATGCAGGCGCTGTTCCCGGATCTGAATGTGTGCTCGGCGCTTGGCAATAATGTGGAGATCAATGCCCCCGCCGCTAATAAGGGAGACGCACTGAAGGCTCTGTGCCGCCATCTTGGTCTGCCCGTTTCGCAAAGTCTGGCTTTCGGAGACGGGCTCAATGATCTCTCCATGATACAGGCTGCAGGATTGGGTGTGGCCATGGAAAACGGCGATCCTGCCGTAAAAGCCGCTGCCGGGGCTATTGCCCCCTCCTGCGGAGAAGACGGGGTAGGCCGGTTTATGGAAACTTTTCTGGAGCAGGGGCTGCTGTAAGTCCCCTCCAGCTGCATACAGTCAGCATTTATTTAACAGAAAGGAAGATTTTTTATGAAACTGCCTCTTAATACGGATCTTACCGGAAAAGTTGCCGTGGTCACCGGTGCCGGCGGCGTGCTGTGCAGCATGTTCAGCAAGGCTCTGGCTGCAGCCGGCGCAAAGGTCGCCGTGCTGGATCTTAACGAAGCCGCTGCCGAAAAGGTAGCCGAATGCATTCGTCAGGAAGGCGGTCAGGCTCGGGCCTACCGCTGCAACGTGCTGGAAAAGGTCAGCTGCGAAGAAGTCCATCAGGCTGTTCTGAAGGACTTCGGCCCCTGCGATATCCTGATCAACGGTGCAGGCGGCAACAACCCCCGCGCCACCACCGATAAGGAATACTTTGAGCTGGGCGATCTGGACAGCGAAACCAAGACCTTCTTTGATCTGCAGGAGAGCGGTGTGGAGTTTGTGTTCAACCTGAACTTCCTGGGCACCCTGATCCCCACCCAGATCTTTGCCAAGGATATGCTGGGCCGCCCGGGCTGCAACATTCTGAACATCTCCTCCATGAACGCCTACACGCCCCTTACCAAGATTCCCGCTTACTCCGGAGCCAAGGCTGCCATCTCCAACTTTACTCAGTGGCTGGCCGTTCACTTCAGCAAAGTGGGCATCCGCGTCAATGCCATTGCCCCCGGTTTCTTCTCCACCCAGCAGAATGCCGCTCTGCTTTTCAATCCCGATGGCACGCCTACGCCCCGTACCGGCAAGATCCTGGCCGCTACTCCCATGGGCCGCTTTGGGGAAAGTGAGGAGCTCCTGGGCGGGATGCTGTTCCTTTTGAATAACGAGGCCGCTTCCTTCATTACCGGCGTGGTGCTGCCCATCGATGGCGGCTTCTCTGCCTACAGTGGAGTCTAAGGGCCTATGGAAATCTTCCGTCGTTCCCAGCAGGCGGAGGGACTGACCCGGGAGGAGCTTTCCGCTGCGGTGGAAGCTTCTCTGCAGGGCCGTGATCTGCACAAGGTGCTGATCCTCCCTCCTGATTTTACCCGTTACCATTCCAATGCAGGTCTTCTGACCAATCTGTATTACCACTTTCTAACCGACGCCGGTGTGCAGGTGGATATTCTCCCCGCTCTGGGCACCCATGTGCCCGTAACGGAAGAAGAGATGGATCTGATGTTTGGAGACATTCCCCATGACAGGTTCCTGATCCATCACTGGCGCACGGATGTTGTAAAGCTGGGCGAAGTGCCCGCCTCCTATCTGGAAGAGGTCACCGAAGGGCTCTGGCATGATCCCATTGACGTAGAAGTCAACCGCTTGGTCATGGATCCCACTTATGATCTGGTGCTTTCCATTGGTCAGGTGGTGCCCCATGAGGTCATCGGCATGTCCAACCACTCCAAGAACATATTTGTGGGTGTAGGCGGTGCCGATATGATCAACAAATCCCACATGGTGGGAGCTGTATACGGCATGGAGCGCATGATGGGTCGGGACCACACCCCCGTGCGGAAGGTGTTTGACTATGCACTGGAGCACTATATGCAAAAGGTGCCCCTGCTTTGGGTCCTTACGGTTACCACCGCCCCCGGCGGGCAGATCCGTACTCACGGGCTGTTCATCAGCGAAGGGCGCAAGGGGCTGGAAGAAGCCGTAAAGCTGGCGCAGGAAAAGAATCTGGACTTTGTGCCGCCGCTGAAAAAGTGCGTAGTGTATCTTACCCCCAGCGAATTCCGCACCACCTGGCTGGGCAACAAAGCCGTTTACCGCACCCGCATGGCCATGGCCGACGGCGGAGAGCTGATCATTCTGGCGCCGGGCGTAGAACGCTTCGGAGAGGATATGACCGTAGACGCCCTGATCCGGAAGTATGGCTACAAAGGCCGTCTCAACACTCTGGCTGCCTTTGAAAAGCCGGAAAACGAGGATCTCCGTTCCAACATGGGGGCTGCTGCACACCTGATCCACGGATCCAGCGACGGACGTTTCTCCATCACCTACTGCACCAAGAAGATCTCCCGGGAAGAGATCGAAGGTGTAGGCTTCCAGTGGGCCGATTACGATGAAATGGCTCGCCGGTATGACCCGGAAAAGCTCACCTATGGCCGTAATACCATGCCCGACGGAGAAGAGATCTTCTTTATTCCCAACCCGGCTCTGGGTCTTTGGGCCGATAAAAGCAAGTTCTGATCCCCTGCCACAGGGGGGACATACCTCAAACAACAGGCAAAGCCCCGGAATCTTATGATCCCGGAGCTTTTGCCGTTTCACTTTCTTTTTTGCCTCCGTTTTTATGAACCGTTTCAGGCTCCACTTCTAACACATAGCGTTTATAGGCGTTGACCAGAAGTGTATTTCCGTAGCGATGTATCCGCTCGGCGGAATCCCCGTAATTCAGGTGCACATGCCCATGGATCAAATACGCAGGTTTCCACTTATCCAACAGCGGATAGAACGCTCCAAAGCCCCGGTGCGCATAATCTTCTCCGTCTCCGCAGCCTCTGGGCGGCGCATGGGTCAGCACAATGTCCACCCCCTGCATCCGGTGCAGGGCCCATCCCCGCCGCCAGATCCGGCTGCGCATCTCTCCCTCCGTATACTGGTGGGAACCGCCGTTATAGCGCACGCTTCCGCCCAGGCCCAATATCCGCAGGCCGCCCGCTTTTACCACCTGATCCTCTATGCACCGGCATCCTTCCGGGGGATCCTTTTCATAATTCCCGTCATGGTTCCCATGCACATACAGCAGCGGCGCATGGCTCATGGTCACCAGAAACCGCAGGTATTCCGCCTTCAGGTCTCCGGCAGAAAGAATAAGGTCATACTCATCCAGCCGTCCCGGCTGAAAATAATCCCACAAATAGGGATCTTCTACATCCGATAGCAACAACAGCTTCATAGGATAGGACCTCCTGCCACGGGAGGCAGCCATTGGCGGTATACCCCCTCCAGACGCACCAGATTCTGTGCCTGCGGCAGCAGTTCCTCAAAGGCGGGAATATGCCCCTCCACGTTACCACACAGCCAGTCCATGTGCAGTATCTCCTGAGGGGAAAGATCCCGATCCCCGTTGCTGCGGCTCTGCGCCTGTTGATCCTGCATCGCCCGGCGGAAAGGCTGCAGCCGCCCCCGGGCAATATCCTCCCGGAGCAGTCCGGCCAACGTCTGCATGCCTTCCGGCAAATGATGGCTCAGCTGCAGATCCACCACGCCGCTGCCCATGCCCCACCAGTAGTTCAGCGCCCGGGGTTCGCTGTCATACACCGTATCTCCCCAGTGCCCCTGCAGGATCCCCTTCAGCAGCTTTTCATAAAATATCCCCCAGTTCCAAATGGGAGATCCCAGCGAACGCACCGTACCGTTGGCCTCCAGCAGATTCAGTCCCCACTGCTCCCGGGGCCGTCCCGGAAAAGGCAGATCCCGGTTGGAGATCAGATCCGCCCCTGCCGCCAGCAGTGCCGGCAGAGAATTATCTTCCACACAGGACCAGCGAAGCAGCACTCTGGCCCGTGGATTAGTCAGGCGAGCTCCCAAAGCAAACGCATTGATCCCCGCCGGTACTCCAAAGATGGGACTGCTGGCAATGTAGCCCAGGGTATCTGTTCGAGTCATAGCTCCGGCCAGAGCCCCAGCAATGAACTTGCCCTCATAGATCCGGCAGTAATAAGTCCTGACGCCTGGGTATGGCATGGCTACGGAGCAGTTGAGGATCTTTATATGGGGATAAGCAGCAGCCGCCTTCCTGCAGGCAGTGATCAGACTGGGCGCCGTTGCAAACAGTACCTGTGCCCCTTCTGCGGCGGCACGGGCCATGCACCCGTCTGCGTCCATCCCGTCCATGCCTACCCAATATACACTGGAGCTGACCTTCCCCGTCAACGCTTCCTGTGCTTTGAGCCGCCCCTGTTCATGGGCAGCACTCCAATCGCTCTGTTCCGGGGAATATGCATGGATAAATGCAGCATGCAAATGGCTGGGCAAAGTCACGGCCCCCCAAAGCCGTTCCAACACGCCTTTCTGCGCAGGCGCATCCTCCGTAGACAGAGCAACCCCCGCGCCCAATTCCGGAAGCAGAGCGATAATGGACAGTCTCAGCTGCTCCGGCTCCAATTTGAAAAGTTCCTCCGGAGAATATGCCGTCAGCCAGTTGAGAAACAAAGCCGAAAGTGATGCATCTCCCGGCACATTGGCCCGCACTGCTCCCTGACAAAACCGTACAAAGGCGCTTTTTACCTGTCTCTGCTCCTCCTCGGTCCAGACATGTTCCTTTTCAAAGCCCAAAGCGGCCTGAAGCTTTTCATAAGCACCGGGCTCTTCCAGCCTGAATATGTACAAACCGCTGCGCTGATAAAAGGACAAAAACTCATAATATTGCCGCACCTGCGGCGTATCCTGCCATTTAGGCAGAATGCGCAGCACCGAAGCCGTGACCACTGGTGCATCAAAAAACTTCAATACGCTGACCCGCTTATTCCCCTCCTGCACGTAAAAATGGCCCAGGTATTCAAAGCAGCGAACAGGATCCCGGATCCCTTCGCTGCCCAGGTGCGCCTCGCACAGGGTCACCCACTTATCTGCAAACTCCGTATCCGGCTCCAGCAAGGGCATAAAACCGGTAGAAAAGGCTCTTTGCCGTCCGGACGTAGTGATGCCGGTGATCCCGGACATGGGGATCTCCACCAACCCCAGCTCTATCCGCCCGACTACACTGCTTTCTTCCAACAGTTCTTCCAGTACCGCCGGATAGGGATATTTCCCTTCACGGATATCCTCCCGGTACTGGCTCATGCCCCGCCTGCGGGCCTGCCTGTATTCATTTACAGCCTCCTGTCGGTTCATGCTTCGAGCCTCCTTCCTGTAGTGTCAGGGCAGTATACCACTTTTTTCTTCCGTTGAAAAGAGCCGTCTGCATAAGGCAGGCAAAGGCACTGCTATATCCCCGGCTTTACGCTTCGCAGCAAAAAACGTATCTGCCCCCTGTTGTCTTTGGGCAGATACGCTTTTGTACTTGAAAGCCTGTTTTGCTTTAGAAAGAGCCGTCCTCTTCTTCCTCATCCTTCCAGTCCGGATCCTGAACCACCAGGAGCTTTTGCACCCGCAGATTCTGTTTTTTCAGTATGGTAACGGTCAGGTCCTCAAAAACGAAGCTCTCCCGGAGCTTGGGATACCCTCCCAGCATCTCCACGGCCCAACCGCCTACGGTGGCGTTGTCGTCATCTACATCCTCTTCGTCTTTTTCAAACTCGTCCAAAAAGTCTACCAGACGCATATCCCCATCCACTTCAAAGGTGTGTGGCTTTATCTCCTTAAACTCTTCATCGATCTCATCACTTTCATCCCAGATATCCCCTACCAGCTGCTCCAGCACATCCTCCATGGTCACAATGCCCATGGTGCCGCCGTATTCATCGGTAACCACCACCAGATGGCTTTTCTGCTTGCGCATGATGTTGAATACATCATCCAAAGGTGTGGTTTTATGAACGAATACCGGGGGCATGAGCAGGGATTTAATGCATACATTTGGATCTTTCACCAACGCCTTATACAGATGGTTCAGGTGCAGGATGCCAATGATATTATCCGTGGTCTCCTCATATACAGGAATACGGGTATAAGGAGAGGCAAAAGCGGTTTTGAGTATTTCTTCCCGGGTATCCTCCATATCGATGGCTACCAGATCCACCCGGGGCGTGATGATCTCATAGGCAAGCGTATCGCCAAAGTCCAGAGCCGACTGCAAAAGATCCGCCGTATCTTCATCCACCACCCCTTCATCCTCAACGGTTTCAATGATGGTTTCCAGATCATTCTCGGTGACGGCAGGTCCGTTATCCTCCCCCTTCTTCCAAAGACGGGATATGCCATGCATAAGCTTCTGCATGACCCATACAAAGGGCGTAAGGAGCAGCGTCCACACCCGCAGGGGATAGGCGGCTATTTTGGCAAACGCCTCCGGTTTCTCGCTGGCCAGTATTTTGGGGGATATTTCTCCAAAGGTGATGATGATCACCGTCATAATGGCCGTGGCCGCCCAGGCGCCGCTGTCCCCCATCAGGCCCACAGCGATCACCGTGGCCAAAGAGGAAGACCCCATGTTCACCAGGTTGTTCCCCACCAGAATGGCAATAAGCACCCTGTCAAACTGCTCTTTGATGCTGCATGCTACAGCAGTAGCCCCGGTCAGGGCGCCGTCCTTATTCTTCCCATGCTGCTTGAGCCGGTTTTCATTCAGGATATTATAGGCTATTTCGGAACCGGAAAAGAAAGCGGAGAAAACGATGCAGACTACAATGGCAAGTATCCGTCCGATCATTGGGCTTCCTCCCCCTTATCGTCCTCATCGTAGATCTCTCCCACCAGTTCTTCCAGGATATCCTCCACGGTGATGATCCCCACTACCTTTTGCTGTTCATCCCGCACTACAGCCACATGTGTCCTTTCGGCGCTGAGTGCCTCCAGCAAATCGTCTATGACCTTGCCCGTCTGCACGAACACGGGTTTATCCATAACCTTGAGCAAAGAGACCTTATCCGGGTGAAGCACATATTCCTTGAGATACTTGCGCATTTGAAGCATACCAATGACGGTGCCCTGTTCATCCACTACCGGCAGACGGGAATGGCAGGAATCCTCCAGTACCTTCACAATCTCCCCGGGCGTCATTCCTTTTTGCAGGGTCTGCACCTTATCCCAGGGGGTAAACACATCTCTTACAGGGGTCTCGGTAAACTCCAGCGCCGACTGCACCAGCTCTGCCGTATCCTCGTCCACGCCGTTCTCTTCTCCAATGTTTTCTATGATCTCATGAAGCTCATCTTCGCTGACCAGGGGGGCGTCCTCTTCTTTTACACCCATGAGCTTTTTCATGCCGTTGTTCATGGTGGTAAACACCTTGACTACCGGCCGGCTGATCTTCATCAAAAACATAAGGGAAGGCGCCACCAGCAGAGCCATCTTTTCAGAACAGGCCTGAGCGCAGGCCTTTGGAACCATCTCTGCCGCAAAAAACACGATCAGCGTAGCCAAAAGAGAGGTCACGCTTACAGCACCCTCCCCCCAAAGGCGGGTAGCCATCAGCGTTGCCAAAGCTGCGCTGCCTATATGCATAATGTTGTTGCCGATAAGGATGGTGGCCAGGGCTTCGTCGAAATGATCCAGAATATAGAGAACCCTTTTTGCACGCTTGTTTCCGTCATCCGCATAACTCATCATCCGGATACGGTTCACGGTAGACAGAGAAGTTTCGCTCCCTGCAAAATATCCGCCGCCTATGACCAGGCAGATAAAGAAAATGATCAGTCCTATGGGACTGCTTCCGCCGGTACTTGGACCTGCGTCCACGAAAAAACCACCTCGCAATTTGTTAGTTTTACAAAACAACAGTATACAAGATATTTCCTCACGATGCAAGAAACTTTTGCTTTTCTGCACAATATACTATGTTTCCCCTGCACCCTACCGGCTTTGCCGAACCGATTCAGTTCCGGCAGACGCAAAAAAGAGCCTCGAAAGGCTCTTTTTCTAACAATATGCTTTTACTCTGCGGCGTAGACGCTGACGGTCTTCTTACCCAGATGGCGAGTCTCGAAACGGACTACACCATCGATCTTGGAGAACAGAGTGTCATCCTTACCGATACCAACGTTTTCGCCGGGATGGAAGTGGGTGCCGCGCTGACGAACCAGGATATTCCCGGCCAGCACTGCCTGACCATCTGCCTTCTTGGGTCCAAGACGCTTGCTTTCGCTGTCTCTGCCGTTACGGGTGGAACCCATTCCCTTTTTATGGGCAAAAAGCTGCAGATTCATCGTAAACATAGCTTATACCTCCCTGTATGATAACTTGAGGGCTTTGGGATACCCGCTCAAAAGGGATCTGAGCCCGGCCTCCATGGTGCGAATGACCACGTCTGCCTTCTCTCTTTCTCCTTCCGGCGTATCCTCCGACAACAGGCATAAGGCGTTCCCCTCTTCCAGGGTGACCTTCGCCTTGATCTTCAACACATCCGTAATGCCCAGCAGAGCCGTCTGGATGATGGCGGAAATGCCCGCACATGCCAGATCCTCGCCCTGCTCACCATACCCCGCATGTCCCTTCAGCAAAAAGCCAATGGCTCTGCCTGCATGGGTAAATACGGTAACGGCTACCATTTTTAAGCGATAGCGGTGATCTCAACCTTGGTGTAAGGCTGACGATGGCCATTCTTCTTGCGGATATTCTTCTTGGGCTTGTAGTGGAACACGATGACCTTCTTGGCCTTGCCGTGCTCAACCACCTTGGCAGTAGCCTTTACGTTTTCTACTACGGGCTTGCCTACGGTGATGTTCTCGCCGTCTGCTACCAGCAAAACGTCAAAGCTGACCTCTGCGCCGACCTCTGCGTCCAGCTTTTCTACAGAGATAACGTCGCCGACCTCTGCCTTATACTGTTTACCACCGGTCTGAATGATTGCGTACATGGATGCTTCCTCCTTCTTCCCAGACTCGCTCAAATACGGTGACAGCCCTAAAGGCCGCACTTAACTACCGCTCCGAAGCGGCTTACTTCGCTATTGTACCATCCCGGTTCTGTTATGTCAACGAATTTTTCCCGGAAAGCACTGTTTTTTTGCTGCAAAAAATCGTCAATCTCCTTAAAAATGGTTGTTCATACGCTATATGTTATTATACATCAAAAAGACAAGGAGGGAAACACCATTAGCAGCACGGCATACGGATATATTCGAGTTTCCACAAAAGAGCAAAATGAAACCAGACAGCTCATTGCTCTGCTGGAAGCCGGCGTATCGAAAAAGAACATCTTTGCAGAAAAATGTTCCGGTAAGAGCTTTGACCGCCCCCAGTACAAAAAACTGCTCCGAAAAGTAAAAAAGAATGATCTTCTCTATGTAAAAAGCATAGATCGACTGGGACGCAACTATGCGGAAATATTGGAGCAATGGCGCATTTTAACAAAAGATAGGGGCGTTGACATTGTAGTATTGGATATGCCGCTGCTGGACACCCGGCGGGGAAAAGATCTGCTTGGCACATTTCTATCCGATATTGTGCTGCAAGTACTGTCTTTTGTAGCAGAGAACGAACGCGTCAATATTCGCCAACGGCAGGCGGAAGGTATTGCGGCGGCAAAAGCACGAGGCGTGAGATTTGGACGGCCGCCAAAGCCATTGCCGGATAACTTTGGAATATTTTACCAGCAGTGGAAAGCAGGATCACTTACTGCAAAGGCTGCCGCACAGGCATGCCAGTTACCACTCTCTACTTTTCTTTATAAAGCTTCTACCCTTGAAAAAACAAATAGGTGTACTTTTTTATAACTCCTGTTTGTATTTTTACTTTATCATGTTTCTTTTGCTTTTTCAACATATTTCTTGCTTTCTTATTAGTTATTTATACTGTCTTTTAAAAATGCATTGTTTACAAAAAAGTACACCTTTTGCAAACAATGTATGGAGGATATTAACATGGAAGAAGCAAAACTTTACCACGCGCAGTCAGCAAAAAAGAATGAAAAGATTGTTACTGCTTTTGTGATAGCATTAGCAGGGGCACTTGTTTTAATCCTTTCCTTCTTTTTGCCATATTCCTCGGCTACAACTGAGTACCGGATGCTTTTGGAAGCATATCCTGACACCATGTTGTATGACGAAATCAATTTGCCAGCCAAAGATGCGATAAATATTTCCATGCTTGAATACGCAAAGATTTATATGCTTACGTTGGATATTCCATTTTACAAGCTAATAAGTGTTAGTTGTCTTGTCCTAATCTCACTAATTCTTTTGTTTTCTCTTTTGACACTGTTGTTCGCTGTTTTGAAGAAGCCTATTCCTTTGTTGATTTTTGATATTCTAACATTTGCAACGTTTCGGCTTCTGTGTTGGGATTTTATGGACCGAGGCATCATTCTTACCAGTACTTATGTTTGGGGCGCATCTTATTACTTATACCATGTGGGTGCTGCTATCGCTTTTGCCGGGGCAATTGCATTGCTCATTATTGATATGAATACAAAACGTCAGGCTAAAAGCGAAATTGCGCCCGATTCGCTTTGATATTTTGAGAAAGGATATACAAAAATGAAAAGATGGTTCGCAATTTTCCTGATTGCTTTAGTTTTATTCTCCGTTATTGCTTGTAGTAAAGCAGATAACAATGCATCCGCAATGCACTCCGATGCTGCGCAAAACGATTCCATAACCGCCTCTGATAAGGCAGCAACGCTTGACCTCAGTACAACCGATTTGGACGCACTTCTTTCTTCTTTGGATGTGCAACTGCAAAATACCATAACCACCATTCAAGGGGAATCTGACGCCTTAGTTCTCCAACTTGAAAATGCATACAGTCAAAGCGCCGTAAATAATTTCTTCAGCAGATTGACAAAAGAAGCTAATACGTTGTATGCCTCTCAGGAGAATATCTGTATCAATTACTTCAAAAGCGTTGCAAACCAGGGCCTTAATGATTATGATATATGGGACAATGCTTATGATCGTTTTTATGACGCTTGGGATAAAAGCATGGATAGCTTCTATGACGCTTGGGATAACGCCTACGATAAAGTTTATGACGCATGCTATAATGCAGCCGAATCAACCAAAGAATGGTCTGATATGTCTGCTGTATGCTCTGATGCATGGACTATATTATACAATACACACTCTAATGCATGGACACACCTATATAACTTATGTTCCGAAATTTGGAGTGCCTTTTGCGATGGTGACGTTGATGTGGATGCTGTTGTTGCACAGCTTAAAGTAAAAGAAGCCTTGGCTACTGCAACACCTTCTCCAACGCCTTTTGTCACTAACACGCCTGATCCTACACCCACTTCAACACCCTCAGAGGCAAAAATAAAAGAAAGTGATCTGTATGGGACCTGGAGCCTTATAAATGCAATTAATTCCGATACTGATGAACCAGTAGAAATTGCAGGAGTTACTTGGATATTGGTTTTCCAAAAAAACAAAAATGTTTACGCGCAAATTACAATTGAGGCCGAAAATTATGACGAAAAGGATGTTGAAACATGGAGAATAGAAAAAAACAAAGTAATTATTGTTCAAGCCGAAGGCACATTAAATAATGGTTTGCTCACCCTGAAAGGCACCACTAATCGTTTGTTTGTTTTTGAAAAAGTTTCGGAAAGTCAAGAATTTCCAATCGAAAAAGACACGAAAGAATCAAGCAACAGCAATGGCCTCCGAAAAGAATTTAAGGACGCCATGGATAGCTACGAAGCCTTTTATGACGAATATTGCACGTTCCTGAAAAAATACAAAGCAAATCCAACGGATCTCAGTTTGCTTAGCCAATACGTGACCATGATGCAGAAGCTTACGGATATGGATGATCTCTTTAACAAATGGGAAACCTCTGATTTGAATGATGCAGAGATGAAATACTTTCTGGAAGTTCAAGCCCGTGTGCTCAAAAAGCTGGCAAACGCCGGACAATAATGTATAAAAACAAAGAGCAGGTGCAAAACCTGCTCTTTGTTTGCGCTTACTTCATGACCTTGCAATTCTTTTTCACTTCCTGAACCCGGCGATCCGGAAGGGGCTTTACGATATATTTTTCCACATGCATGGATTCGTTGGCCCGCACATAAAAGCTGCCCTCTGGCACCTCGGGGAACAGAGCCCCTTCCCGCTTCATGAGTGTCTCCATGGCCTTCATGACCTCGGGATGCACCTCAATGTACATGCGCTTGATCTTGCTGCCCTTAAGCACCTGCAGAGTCTGTTTGCGGAGCTTGTTGAAAACCGTATAGGGGTTGAACACTTTGGCTTCCCCGTTGCAGTAGGGACAGGTACACTTGAGGATATCCCCGATGCTGCGGCCGGTCTTTTTTCGGGTAAGCTCCACCAGCCCCAGGTGGGTAAGGCCGAACACATGAGAGCGGATATGGTCCTCCTTCATGGCGTTCTTCAAAGTCTGAAGCACCAGATTCCGATCTGCTTCCCGATCCATGTCGATAAAGTCGATGATGACGATGCCGCCGATATCCCGGAGCCGCAGCTGCACGGCGATCTCCTCCGCCGCCTCGCAGTTGGTGTTGGTGATGGTGCGCTCCAGATTGTCTTTCCCTACATACTTGCCCGTGTTTACATCGATGATGGTCATAGCCTCCGCCCGGTCTATGACCAGATAGCCGCCGCTCTTGAGCCACACCTGCCGGGCCAACGCCTTTTCTATCTTGGCTTCTGTATCGTAGCGATCAAAGAGAGCCTCGCTGTCCTTAAACAGGATACGGGCCTTGAGCTTGGGCGCCATTACATCGGCGATCTCCCGCAATTTATCAAAGGTTTTCTGGTCGTTGACAAAGACCCTGTCCACATCCTTCATCAGCAGATCCCGCACCGTACGGAACAGCAGGCTCTGCTCCGCATGCATCAGCCGGGGTGCCTTGCCTTTTTTGGATTTTTTGTCTATATCGGCATAAAGCTTGAGCAGGCTGTCCAGATCCTCCTGAAAAGCTTCTTTTGTCTTGCCTGTAGAAGCCGTGCGCACGATGACACCCATGTTTTTGGGCTTGATCTCATGGAGGATCTTCCGCAGGCGGTTGCGCTCCTCCTCCTTCTCTATCCTTCTGGATACACCCACATAATCCACCGTAGGCATAAGCACCAGAGAGCGGCCCGCCAGGGTGATGTGGGTAGTGACTCTTGCCCCCTTGGTACCCACAGGATCCTTGGCTACCTGCACCAGTATGTTCTGGCCGGGCCGCAGCAGATCGGTGATCTTGCGGCTCTGGGGCAGCTGCTCCAGACCGTCATACTGATCCCCGGGGAAGAACACATCTCCGGCATATAAAAAGGCGTTTTTTTCCAGACCTATATCCACAAAAGCCGCCTGCATACCCGGCAGCACATTCTGCACCTTGCCCAGATAAATATTGCCTACAAGCCGTTCACTGCCCTCCTGCTCCACATACAGCTCCACCGGCGTGCCATCCTCTACCACTGCTACCCGGGTGGCAAAGGTGTTGGCATCCACTAAAATCTCTTTATTCATTTTTCCTCTTTCTCAAGGATAGGCAAGCCCAGGAACCCGTCAAAAAACAGTCCCGTCCGCAGGCTTTCAAAGCTCAGCGGCGTCCCGATGATTTCGGAGAGCACCCTGACCAGAGCCTCGGGCCGCAGTCCTCCCGCCGCCGTCAACTCTCCCACCACCTGCATACGGAAGGGGACGCTGTCCCCGGCTTCCATCCCTGCACTGTAAATTTGGGGACGAATGTTCTGGGGCTTTATGCCTCCCTTCGTCCGCTTGTCCACGATCCATTCCGTACCCGCAAGAAGTCTGGCAAGTCCTTCCTGCAAAGCCGGCAAATCTGTATCCCCCCACAGGGACAGCGTATATCCGGCGCACCTGAGATGCGCCGCCAGGGAACCAAAGCCCTGATCCGGTCCTTCAAATGCGTCATGAACAGACAATCCCTCGGGAAGCTGCCCGTTCAAAGCCTGTACAAAGACTTCCGTGTCCATGGGTTCCTCCAGCTCCACATCAAACCACTCCCACATGCCCCGGGCTCCCGTGGACAGAGCCGTTGCAAAATGGAGTTCCGGATGAGGATTGAACCCCTTGGAATAGCGCAGCGGGATATCTGCCCGCCGCATGGCTCTTTGCAGGGTACGCTGGATATCCAGGTGGCTCAATACAGCCCCCCGGCCGCCCTTACTTAGTGCCGCAATAATCCGCATAAGCCCTCCCAAAGCAACCGTTGCAGCCTTGGCGACAATCCGGCGTGGTCATTGCCTCCATGGCTTTTTTATACTCCCGCTGTAAAAAGGACTTGGTCACCACCACGTCCACATGATCCCAGGGCAAAGGCTCTTCCAGCTCCCGGAAACGCTGGGCATATTCCTCTACCGTAAGGCCTTCTTCTTCAAAGGCCTCCCGCCAGGCCTGGGGCTTGAAATGCTCGCTCCAGGAGTCAAAGCGGCATCCCTTCTCGTGTGCCCGCAGGAGCACTCCGTTGAGCCGCCGGTCTCCCCGGGAAAAGGCGGCCTCCAGCTCGCTCAAAAAGCTGGGGTGATAATGAAGCTCGCCCCCCCGAACGGAACGAATGGCTCCCTGCAGCAGCTTCTGCTTGCGCATGACTTCTTCCGGCGGATCCTGCGGGCACCATTCAAAAGCCGTATGGGGCTTGGGCACAAAGGTGGAAACGCTGACCGTCACCCGCAGAGCCTTTCCCCGCTGCTCTTTGGGCAGAGAATAGAACAGCTTGGATACCTTCCGGGCCAGGTCAATGATCCCCAGCACATCTTCATCGGTCTCCGTAGGCAGCCCGATCATAAAGTACAGCTTTACACCCGTCCATCCGGCAGTAAAGGCATCGGCACAGGCCCGAAGCAGATCTTCTTCTGTAACGTTCTTGTTGATCACGTCCCGCATGCGCTGGGTACCTGCCTCCGGTGCAAAGGTCAGCCCTGCTTTACGGACGGACTGCATCTTGCTCAGTTCCCCTTTCAGCAGAGAATCAATGCGCAGGCTGGGCAGCGCCACAGACACCCGTTTTTTCTCCATCCGGTCCATGACCTCCGGCAGCAGCGCATGCAGCTGGGAATAATCGCCGGTGGAAAGACTCAGCAGAGAAACCTCGTCATATCCGGTGCAGGCAATAAGTTCTTCCGCCTGCCGGAGCAGGGTCTCCTTGCTCCGCTCCCGCACGGGGCGGTAAATATACCCGGCCTGGCAGAACCGGCAGCCTCGGGTACAGCCCCGCATGACCTCTACAGCCACCCGGTCGTGAACGATCTGCATGGCGGGTACCAGCTGGCGGCCCATGTAGGGCGCATGCTCCAAATCCTTCAGGATCCTTCGGCGGACAGTATCCGGCGCAGCGGGTTCCAGTTTTGCAAGGCCTGCAAATTTCCCCTCCGGAGTATAGTTTGCCTCATAGAAGGAGGGAATATAAACCCCGTCTATGGCAGACAGCCGCAGCAGCAGCTGGCGCTTGCTTTCCCCTGCGGCTTTGGAGGCACGGACAGCCTCTACTATCTCCGGCTCGGCTTCTTCCCCGTCCCCCACGATCACCGCATCTACGATCTCCGCCAACGGTTCCGGGTTCACTGCGCAGGGCCCTCCCGCCAGGATCAGGGGCATGTCCTCCCCCCGTTCCTTTGCCAGGAAGGGGATACGGCTCAGCTCCAGCATGGTCAGGATGTTGGTATAGCACATCTCATACAGCAGGGAAAAGCCTACAATATCAAAAGACCCCAGGGGCAGCCGGTTTTCCAGTGAAAAAAGCGGCATACCCTCCCGGCGCAGCAGGGCTTCCATATCGCTCCAGGGGCAGAAGCACCGCTCACAGACCACGCCTTCCATTTCGTTGAGCACATGGTACAGGATCCTTGAGCCCATATGAGACATGCCGATCTCATACACATCGGGGAAGCAAAGGGCAAAACAGAAGTTTTCCCCCTCTTTTTTCACCATGTTCCACTCCCCACCCATATAGCGGGCCGGTTTTTCCACTTCCATAAGAAGACGGGTCAGTGCCCCCTCTTCCACCACAGGCCGAGGGGCAAAGTATCTGTCTTCGGAGTTTATGCGCTGCTCCATGTATCTTCCTTCCATGGCGCACCGGGCCATGGCGTCCTTTCTGGTATTGGCGGGGAATACTTCTCCCTTTTGCATACTGCCAGCAGTATACAATCAGTGTATTATAGCATATCCCCGGCTCCGGGTCAAAGAAAATCCGTTTCTTCGGCAAAATTCCCCCCTGAGACAGCCACCAGCCTCCCTATGGGCGTTTTAAGGCCCATGCGTGCCGCCGCTCCGGCAATGCTGCTTTCTTCTACGATCCCCAGAAGGCGGTTTTCCCGGCTGATGACCAGCAGCCTTGTATACTGCCCCCGGCGCAGAAGCCGCATGGCGGTTCCCAGTTCCATGGAATCTCCCACGGCAATATCCTTTACATCCACGGGGCCTCCGCTGCGCAGGATCCGTTCCTTATCCAGCTGGGAAAGGATCCGGCTCTCGGGCAGCGCAAGGAGTTCCTGCCCGGCTGCCAGACACAGAAAAAGGGAAAAGAGAAAAGCCGTTCCGTTTCCCCGCCCCTGCATGGCCCCCAGCACGCCCAGCGCCAGCAGGCCAAGGCCCAAAGCAATTCCTGTCCATGCGGCCGCTCTCCGTGCCCGGCTTTCGGGCATGTGTCCCTCCAGCAGCAGGCACAGCACCCTTCCTCCGTCCAGCGGATACCCGGGCAGCAGGTTGATCAAGCTCAATACCAGATTGCCCCTGCAGAAAGGCGCCAGCAGAAATCCGCCTCCCGGCAGAAACCGCCATAGCAGCAGCGCCAGCCCCGCCGCTCCTGCGCCGCATAAGGGGCCCGCCAAAGCCACCAGCAGCCGCTCCCGCTGTCTCCCGCCGCCGGGCATGCGCAGGCAGGCGCCGAAGGGATACAGTTCCATGGCCTCCACCGAAAGTCCCAGCCCACGAGCCGTTAATCCATGCGCCAGTTCGTGCAAAAGCAGAGCCGCCCCCGTTCCCAGCAGTTCCAGCGGCTCCCCCAGCAGCAGCCACAAGGCTACCCCCGGCAGCAGTGCCCAGTGCCCATACAAGGGAATGCCGCCTATATTCCCCAAACGTTTCATGCAGGATCCCCAATATCCATATGCACATACTCCCGGGGATCCTCCGGGCTGCCCCGATAGCTTACCGCCAGATACAGGGTGCCTCCCCTTTGAATGCTGCCAAGCCGCTGCCCCGCGGCCACCTGCACGCCCGTCCGAACGGCAATATCCTCAAAGCCATAATAGATCGTTTCCTTATCTCCCACCAGCTTCACCCGCACATAGGGCCCCAATTCCTCATCCTCTCCCACCAGAAGCACCTCTCCCGGGGCGCAGCAAAGAACCTCCCGGGTCAATGCCGTAAAGCCTACCAGACTGTTTTCTTTCAGCAATGTGATCTCTCCGGATACCACGGGTGCCTGCCACTTCTGCTCCTGTGCCATAACGGAAGCCGTTTTTTCTCCGCCGGATTCCACATAATGCAAGGCCCCCAGCGCTTCTTCCTCCGGTTCCTGCACGCCTGCCGGCTCTCCCAGCCCGGAAAGCTCCACCACCAGCGCCGCCGCCAGCACCAGCAAACACAGGCTCATTTTAGCGGCCATACTGCCCGTTCGGGGAACGGGAGCAGGCTCCGTTTCTTCTTTCAGGTTAAAGACGCCGCAGGGCCCCTTATCTGCCGAACGCTCCGTAATACGCATTTTTTCTACCTTCATACTGCCTCCTCATAAGCGCTTTGTCCTTACAAAATACGCCTTTCCCGGGCAGGATATGCGCTTTCTGCGCCGTCTGGCGGCTGTGCAAATTAAAAAACAGTTTTTTATTTTTGGGGATTGACAAGCCGGAAAAATAATATATAATAATTTGCAAACAGTGACGCAGAAAAAAAGCGGAACTGATGCCCTCAGAGAGCCTGTGGCCGGTGTGAACAGGTGGCGTCTACCGTGAAATATGGACTGCGGAGTGCCCTGAATGGGGGTCGGGTCGGGCCCGTTACAGCCGGGCGGATGTGTTGGCATCCGGGTTAAGTGTATGTTCTCTTTCAGAGGCATGAAGCAAGGTGGTACCGCGTTTCCATCGTCCTTGCAGCAGCAGGGGCGATTTTTTTATACCCCAAAACAAAAATAACAGCAAAGGAGCTTTTGTATCATGAATCCCATTTCTTCTCTGGACGAATATCTGCGCACTTTCCCCTCCGAAGACGGCCGCTTTGGCGCTTACGGCGGCAGTTATCTTCCGCCTCAGCTGGTTCCCGCCTTTGAGGAGATCGCCGATGCATACCAGAGCATCTGCCACAGCGCCAAGTTTATCAGCGAGCTGCGCCGCATCCGTCGCGAGTTTCAGGGCCGTCCCACCCCAGTATATCATTGCGCACGGCTCAGCAGCCTTTTGGGAAACGTACAGATTTACCTCAAGCGGGAAGATCTTAACCACACCGGCGCCCACAAGCTGAACCATTGCATGGGCGAAGGCCTGTTGGCCAAGTATCTGGGCAAAAAGAAACTCATCGCCGAGACCGGCGCCGGGCAGCACGGCGTGGCACTGGCTACAGCAGCCGCTTATTTCGGGCTGGAATGCGATATCTACATGGGGCAGGTGGACATTGAAAAGCAGGCGCCCAACGTTACCCGTATGAAAATGCTGGGGGCACGGGTCATCCCTGTAACGGCAGGCCTTCAAACCCTGAAAGAGGCCGTAGACGCTGCCTTTGAAGCTTATCTGAACGAATATGAAACTGCCATTTACTGCATCGGTTCCGCCGTGGGGCCCCATCCTTTCCCCATGATGGTGCGGGATTTCCAGATGGTAGTGGGACAGGAGGCCCGGGAACAGTTCAAGGAAATGACCGGTCTTCTGCCTGATGTGGTCACTGCCTGTGTGGGCGGCGGCAGCAACGCCATCGGCATGTTTGTTCCCTTCCTGGCGGATCCTGTAGAACTGGTAGGTGTAGAACCTCTGGGCCGCGGCAAGGCTGTTGGAGATAACGCCGCCAGCATGATGTTCGGCACCGTAGGCAAGCTTCACGGGTTTGAAAGCTATCTGCTTCAGGATAAGGACGGGAACCCCGACCCGGTATATTCCATTGCCAGCGGTCTGGATTACCCCGGCGTAGGACCGGAGCATGCCTATCTGAGGGATATAGGCCGTGTAAAATATGATGCCGCTACAGACGAAGAAGCTATGGAAGCGTTTTTCTATCTGTGCCGGTATGAGGGCATCATCCCTGCCGTAGAGAGCAGCCATGCCTTGGCGTATGCTATGCGGTATGCCCGTACCCATAAGAAAGGCAGCATACTGGTAAACCTTTCCGGCCGCGGAGACAAGGATATCGATTATGTCCGGGAACACTACGGCTACGGCGAACAGTTCTTCGAATCCAAATAACCCCCTTTCTCATTCAAAAAGGCCTGACAGTTCCTCCCGCTGTCAGGTCTTTTTCTTTACTGCTCCATCCTGAAGGAAGGGGCTCCGGCTATATGCAGGGGACAGCCCCGTTCAGCGTCCCGCCTCCGTTTTCAACCAGCTTTCTTTTTCCCCGAAGAGATTCTCAAAATAACCGGGCAATGCCCCAGTGAAGTCCGTCGGCAGGGAAACCTCCTGCGCACAGTTCTTTTTATAGGAAACCGTTTTCGAATAATACCTGTAATTAAAAAGGGACTGCAAAGATTCTCGCTCTTTGCAGCCCCATGCATTATGAAACCCGTATTCTCTTCCGGGATCAAAGCTTTTCGGGTTCGCCGTACTCCACCCCGAAGGTGTCTACGCGAATGCTGTCAATAACCTGATCCTGCAGGGGTTTATCCTGGCTGTTGGTCTTTACGGAAGCAATGGCATCCACCACGTCCATTCCCTCGATGACCTTGCCAAAGGCGGCATACTGACCGTCCAGGAACTGGCTGTCTGCATGGCAGATAAAGAACTGGCTGCCTGCGGAATCATATGCCATGGCCCGGGCCATGGAGATAACGCCCCGCTCATGGGAAAGACTGTTATCTACGCCGTTGGCAGAAAACTCGCCCTTGATGTTGTAGCCGGGGCCGCCGGTACCGTTGCCCTTCGGGCAGCCGCCCTGGATCATAAAGCCGCTGATGACACGGTGGAAGATCAATCCGTCATAGAACTTGCTGTTGGCCAGAGAGATAAAGTTCTTTACGGATTCAGGTGCGATTTTGGGATACAGCTCCAGTTTGATGACGCCGCCATCCTTCATGGTAATGGTGGCAATGGGATATTCGCTGTGCATGGTTTCCTCCTCAGTTTTGTTTTTTTCACCGGATGTGCAGCCCATCGTGCCCAGCAATATCAGGCACAGGGCTATGCAAAGCAGCCGTTTCATTGGCAAACTCCTTTCTTTCGCATACTAAAAAGGGAGCCGGGAACGCTGCCCCTGCTCCCCTTGCGGATACGCTTTAGTCCTCCAACTCCTCGTCGTCATCATCAAAGATGGGACCGGCCAGCTTGGTTTCGATGCCCAGCTTGTAAGCGGCAGAAAGCATATACAGGAAGTTGTCGATGACCTGGGTACGATACTTGCTCTTCTGCGCCACCAGCGTAAACCGGGGCGCCGCCAGAGGATGGCCGCTGATGCGCTTATAGGCCATATCCCCAAAGCCAAGTTCGTTCATGGAGTTCTTGGATACCAGTGCCACGGCCAACCCCGTCCGAGCCCAGCGCATGGTCATCTGCAGCCGGGTGGAAAGGCACTTGATGTTAAGCTTCATATTCTTCTCACGGAATACAGAAGCAATGGTGCTGCGGCTCTTTTCCACAATGGAAAGGGGCACGTTATCCAGCTTTTCAAAGGGGATCTCTTCTTCGGGGCAATCTTTAAAGAAGGGCGCATCGGGTGCATACATGGCCACCAGTTCATCTTCTGCCCGGTAGAGCACCTCAAAGTTCTCGTTGATCTCGTAGGGAACCTGCACCATAACCGCTTCTACCTGCCCCTTCTGCAGCAGCCGCAGCAGCTCGGCGGGGGAATCTTCCAGAATCTTTACGTTCGTTTCCGGATATTTCTTCAGGAAGGTAGACAGCACGTTATACAGCCTGTCCGTTGCCAGAGAACTGGTCACACCAAGCCGCAGGGTGCCCCGCTGACCGGAGAAGCCGCTGGCGATCTCATTCTTGGCGGCCAGTTCGATCTCACAGATGCGCTTGGCCTTCTGGTACAGGATGCTGCCTGCATCGGTCAGTTCCAGACGGCGGGAGCCGCGGAAGAACAGCCGGGTGCCGTACTTCTGCTCCATAGCCTTGACCTGGTTGGAAAGGGCGGGCTGGGCAATGCGGAGCTTCTTGGCCGCTGCGGTCAGACTGCCTTCTTCTACGATGGTGACGAAATTAAAATAGTACTGTAAATTCATAAAAGGGCCTCCAGTTGATCTATGCTAAAGTATACCAGTATTCCCTCCGCATTTCAAGGAGACATAGCAAACTTTTTATGAAAATGCTTTATTTTCCCCATGCGGCGGGCATGTCTGCGCCTTGCGCCTATCTTTCATTGGTAGTATACTACAGATGGTAGGAATGTCATAATGGATTTTTTGATTATTTTGCAAACTTTTTTCTTATCATACGGTGCGTTTGCCATATATGGTCTGGCAGCAGCGGCTTTATGCGGGTGGCTTCTGTGCAAAAAGGCACATATCCCCCCCATGAAGCTTCTTCCCTTTCTGGTTCTGGGGCTGGTGCCCCTGTATCTGGGCGCCAAGGGCTTTGGGATCCTGTCTTTGTGCGCATATCGCATCAACATAGGCCGTCCCCTGGACTGGACTGTTGTGGAAAACTCCGGCATCGTCTTTTACGGGGGGCTGCTGGGCTTCTTGCTGTACGCCCGCCTGGCCGTTCCTATATATATGAAGGAACAGGCGCCGGACAGCCTGGGGATCGCCGCCGTATGCATCCCCCTGTTTCACACTTTTGCCAGGGTCGGCTGCTACTTTGGGCACTGCTGCTACGGGATTCTTTCTTCCGCATCCCTATGGACAGGCTTTTATGAAGGGCGCGTGCCCGTACAGCTGATGGAAGCGGGGTTCAATCTGCTTCTGTTCGGGCTGCTGCTGTATCTTTTCATGAAAAAGCCCGCTTACAGAGGGCGGCTGCCCCGGCTGTATCTGCTTTTGTATGCCTGCTTCCGCCTGGGCGACGAATGCATCCGGGGAGACGCCATCCGCGGCTTTATCGGCCCCCTGTCCTTCTCCCAATGGGTGAGCATGGGGATTCTTTTGTATCTGCTGCTTACCGCCCTTACCTCATCCCGCCGCCAAAAGAATACCTGAAGGAGGAACCGCCGCCATGCTGACCATCTGGGGAGAGAATCTGGATAAAGAGCACGTTCTCCCTGAATATCCCCGCCCGCAGCTGCGCCGCAGCAGCTACCTCAATCTAAACGGCCAGTGGGCCTTCTCTATGGAATCCCCCACCAAGGCCCCCGCTTATAACGAAACCATTCTGGTGCCCTTTTCTCCGGAAAGTGAGCTTTCCGGTATAAGGCGCAGCAAGCGGCCCGGGGAGCACCTGTACTACCGGCGTATTCTTTCCCTGCCCCAAAGCTTTATTAAGGACAGAGTGCTGCTGCATTTTGGCGCCGTAGACTGCCTGTGCACCGTGTATCTGAACGGGTGGAAGGCCGGCAGCCATCAGGGTGGGTACTGGCCCTTTACACTGGATATTACGGAGTTGGTGCGCCCCGGAGAGAACATTCTGGATGTGGAAGCGGAGGATGAAGCCACCCGTACTCTGGATCGAGCCCGGGGAAAGCAAAGCGATACACCCGGTGGCATCTGGTATACGGCGCAAAGCGGCATCTGGCAGACGGTATGGCTGGAAAGCGTCCCTGCCGTATACATTACAGGGCTGACCATCACCCCCTGCCCGGACGAAGAAGAACTGCTGCTGACCATACATACCAACGGGGACGCGCCCTGCACGGTAGAACTGGAAGGCATGGAATTTTCTGCCGCCCCGGAAAGCCCGGTGCACCTGCCCCTGTCCCATATCCGGCTCTGGAGCCCTGAGGATCCGTATCTGTATGAATTTGCCGTTCGTGCCGGAGCCGACCGGATAGAAAGCTATTTTGCCCTGCGCTCCTTTTCTTTGGAGAAGGATGAGAAAGGGACTCCCCGTCTCTGTCTGAATCATAAGCCGTTGTTTTTTAACGGCGTACTGGATCAGGGATACTGGTCCGATGGCCTGTATACCGCCCCCAGCGATGAAGCCCTGATCTGCGATATCCAAACCATGAAAGCCCTTGGTTATAACACCCTGCGCAAGCATATTAAGATCGAGCCTCTGCGCTGGTATTATCACTGCGACCGCATGGGCATGCTGGTATGGCAGGATATGGTCAGCGGCGGCGGCCCTTACCGGCCCGGCATCATCCAGTTTCCACTGGTGGGACTGCCGCAGCGAAAGGATAACGCTTACGCCGCTTTCGGCCGGGAGTCGCTGCAAAGCCGCCAATACTATCAGGAAGAATTACAGGCCACGGTTGAACTGCTGTATAACTGCCCCTGTATTGCCCTGTGGGTACCCTTCAACGAAGGCTGGGGGCAGTTTGACGCCCTGAAAGCCGTGCGTATGCTCCGTGCATTGGATAAGACCCGACTCATTGACCATGCCAGCGGCTGGCACGATCAGGGCGGTGGGGATGTATATAGCCGGCATGTGTATTTCTATCCCTACCGTTTCAAAAAGGATCCTCGGGGCCGCCGGGCCTGCGTCCTGACGGAATTCGGGGGATACACTCTTCCCGTGCCCGGGCACCTGTACACGCAGGATAAAGTCTTCAGCTATAAAAAGATAAAAACAGAAGAAGCTTTCAACAGGGCTTATGCACGCCTGTATGAAAAGCAGATCCTCCCCGCTAAGGAAAAGGGGCTGTGCGCCGCCATCTATACCCAGCTCAGTGATGTGGAAAGCGAGATCAACGGTTTGATGACCTACGACCGGCGGGTGCTGAAAGCCGACCCGGAGCTTTTTGCCCGGCTCCACCGACAGCTGACGGAGGAATAGGACTATGGACTGCCCTCTATTCAAGGACTGTACCCCGGCGGAGCTGGAACTCTTTTTTCGGGAAGCCCCCTGCCGCCGGAAGTCTTTTGAAAAAGGCGCCCTTCTGCTGCATCAGGGGGAAGAGGTCTCCTGGGCAGGTATCCTGCTTTCCGGCAGGATAAAGGCCTGCCACCTTACGGAAAACGGCAGCCAGCATGTACAGGCGCTGCTGTCTCCGGGAGATATGTTCGGCTATGTGCTCATGTCTACGGAAGAGAGCCGCAGCCCCGTGACACTGGAGGCTCTGAGCACCGGAGAAGCGCTGTATGTGCCCTTTGCCGCCATCATGGGCCGCCGGGATGTTCTGGGAGACAAGCTGCGGGTCAATCTGCTGCATGCTTTGTCCCGCCGGTGCTGGAGTCTGACCCGCCGGGTGCGCTATCTCAGCCAGCGAAGTCTTCGGGGGCGGATCAGCCTGTATCTGCTGGATCAATGGGAACGCACCGGATCCCTCTCCTTTTGTCTGCCCCTGACCCGGGAAGAGCTGGCCGCTTTGCTGGCCGTAAACCGCAGCGCCCTGAGCCGGGAGCTGGGACGCATGGAGCAGGAGGGACTTCTGGCCCGCTATAAAAACGCCTTCAAACTGCTGGATATTCCCGCATTGGAAAGAGCCGCCCAGTGAGCTGTCCGCTTGCCTTTTGGTCTGCGGCTTGGTATACTGATGGTTCGGAGGATCTATGAAAACAAGCTGGAAACCAAAACCGGATATGTATATAAACTGCCGCTATGTGGATGTGGCCGACGGCATCCGGGGTATTTCGGTGCTGCTTGTGCTGTGGTTCCACTTCTGGCAGCAAACTTGGCTCATGCCCAGCTATCCTACGCCTTTTCTTGAGTTTCTGGGCATACGGGAGCTGACCCCCGTGCACATCCGCTGGGTGGGATACCTGTTTGTGGATATGATGGTGCTGCTCAGCGCCTTTTGCCTGTCCCTGCCGGTGGCCAGATGCATTCTTTTACATGAAGACACGGAGGATGCCGCCCTGTTTTATAAAAAGCGGCTGGCACGGATCTACCCCAGCTATGTATTCTGCGTGCTGGTAAGCTTTTTTGTATTGCTGGCAGAGAAAAGCTATCCCAACGCCTCCATGGCGGTACGGGATCTGGTAAGCCACCTGACCTTTACCAACATGTTCCGCATAGACACTTATGTGTTCAGCCCCATTAACGGCGCCCTGTGGACAGTAGCGCTGGAGGTACAGTTTTATCTGCTTTTCCCGCTGCTGCGGCAGCTGTTCAAAAAGCAGCCGGTATTGACCTATCTGGGGCTTATGGGGTTGGGTGCGGCTTTCATTTACGGCTTTGCCCTGCGGCATACTCCTGTATCCATGGTCGTGAATCAGCCGCCGGACTTTTTGCCCGTATTTGCCAACGGAATGCTGGGCGCCTTTGTATATACCCTGTACTGCACCCACTGCAAGCACAAACGGCTCCTGAGCCCGCTGTTTCTGGCGGTGGCCATTGGGGCGGCAGTATGTATCCAGCAGCTGCTGGTAAGCTGCTACAGTTTCCGGCAGGACAAGCAGCTGTGGCAGTTATCCTACCGGATTCCCCTGAGTTTTGCTTTTCTCGCCTTTCTGCTGGCCAGCGCATTCTCTCCCCGGTGGTTTCGCAGGATCTTTTCCAACCGGGCCATGCGGTTTCTGGGAGGGATATCCTTCAACGTATACATGTGGCATCAGTGGATCATGGTAAAACTGGTGCGCCTTACGGGCTTTACCAACGGCGGCGAAGTAACTCTGGCCGGTGCAAAGATGCAGTGGCTGCTGACGGCAGAAGGGCTGGGGCTTTCTCTGCTGGCGGCAGTGTTGACCACTTATCTTATAGAAAAACCTATGCAAAAATGGATTATGAATGGAGGCTGTAAAAAACCATGACTTATCAGTGCATCCCCAACGGCGTATGCTCCAAGCGCATTACCTTTGATCTGGTGGACGGCAAGCTCCACAACGTACAGTTTACCGGCGGCTGCAACGGCAACCTGAAGGCTATCTCCAAGCTGGTGGAAGGTATGGACGCCGATCAGGTGATCCGCATCCTCAAGGGCAACACCTGCGGCATGCGGGGCACTTCCTGTGCAGATCAGTTTGCCCTGGCCATCGAGCAGGCCGAAAAGCAGCAGGCGTAATACGTTTTAAAAAGGCATCCGTTTGCAGGATGCCTGTAAGACCATCTTAGCAAGCGGCGCAGCTTTTAGTTGCGCCGTTTGCTTTTATTTATGCGCTGCCCCCATCTCCGGAAAGTTTTTTGTGCAGCCGCTCCGTCTTTCGTGAGCAAACGATTTTAGCCATCTGCGCACATATTCGCTGTATTCGGCATCATTTCCGCAAAAGGTGAGAAAATGCACATAGCACTGCGCCATATACGTTTTTACCGTTTCAAGATCGCACACGCCAAATTGTCTGTATCCCTTTATAAACTCTTGCAGTTCCCTTTCGGTCAGCAAAAATTTCTGCCCCGGGCGTCTGAAAAGAGCCCAGGCAATATCAAATTCCCTGTTTCCATACCCTGAAAGTTCAAAATCCAGGATACCGCTTATGTGATGTTCCGCCCAAAGGATATTGGCATAATGGAAATCACCATGACAAAAGCAATGGCCTGTATTCTGCATCGGGAGTGAAAACAGTCCTTTAAGCTCTTCCAGTTTTAAAGACTCCAGTAAGGCATCAGATGGGACGTGAAAGAATTTTCGATCTTTTACAGGCTTTGCCCGAATATCCATTTGATGGATCCGGGCCAAAGCCGCCCCGTATTCTGCCATATATGAGAGCGACTCCAGATCCCTGTTTTCCCCGACTATGGTGGATAAACGTTCTCCGGGGAGTTCCTGTGTTACCAAAAAGGCCGTTTCTTCAAGATCATACTCTATAATGGAAGGAGTTATCGCCAAGCGCAGCTGCGACAAAATTGCCGCTTCATTGCCGATATCGGCGCCCTTTTGTCTTGCAGCTTTGATATATGCGCAGATTTCTCTTCCGTTGCAGCGCCCCTTAACATGGAACACGTCATTGCCTGCATGCGGGTATCCCAGAATTTCTAACGACTCAAACTTTTTATAGGGCAGAGTAAAAGGATCAACGGTATCACGCCATTTATCAGGATGTTTCATTATACTGCCTCCCCCGCGATTTCAATCTGCAGTTTTTTATTTTATCATAGCCCTGCAACGGATACAATGACCGCAGCAGCGAACCCATCCGTCCGTGTTTGCCGCTTATTTTTCTTGCACACAGAAAAAGGGCCCGCTTGGGCCCTTGTCTCAACGTAAGGTTACAGTTCCGGCAGGATCCTTCCATCCTGAAGGCGCAGTACCTGATCTGCTGCCTCGGCAATGCCCAAATCGTGGGTCACTACCACCACGCAATAGTTCTGCTCCCTGGCCAGGGTATGCAGGATGCGAATGATGTGCTCGCTGTTTTCCACATCCAGATTCCCCGTCGGTTCATCCGCCAGAATGATCCTGGCCCCGGTGGTCAGGGCCCGGGCGATGGCCACCCGCTGCTGCTCCCCGCCGGAAAGCATGTTGGGGTAGCGCTTGAACATATCCTCCCCTATGCCTACCTCTGCCAGCCGCCGGGCAGCGGCTTCCTGTGCCTCCTGCTTGCTCTTTTTTTGCAGGAGCAGGGGCACCATGGCGTTTTCCAGCACCGTCAGCTTTGGAAAAAGGTTATAGCTCTGGTAGATCACCGCCGCATCCTGACGGCGGTATGCGTCCAGATCCAGTTTGGCCGTTGGCGTGCCGTTATAAAGCACTTCCCCTTCCGTAGGCAGATCCAGTCCCGCCAGCAGGGAAAGCAATGTGGTTTTTCCGCTGCCGGATTTTCCCACCAGTGCAGTGAGCTTCCCATAGGCAAAGGCATAGGATACATCCTTTACGGCCTGTACGCTTTGATAGCGGTTCCGATACACATAGCTTACGTGAGATACTTCCAGACTCATATCAGCGACCTCCTTCGTCACGATCCTGTAGGGTGCGCAGGACACTGTCCCGCATGGTAACCAACTGCGATATCAATATGCCCGCCGTAAAGCAGGCGGCGGTAAGCAGCACAAACTGCATTTCTACCCCCTTGCCGAACAGGACCGGGTACACCCCCGCATACAGGGCGCCCCCCACCAGCACCGCCACCACATACTCTGCCGACAGCAGCCCAAGAGCCTTCATCCGCCGGGCGCCCAGCGTACGCAGCAGCGCATAGGAATACTTCTGGGCATGGAACAATGCGGCTCCCGTAAAATACCCAATGGCGGCGCACAACAGCACAAAGGCCGGGTGCAGCAGCTCCAGCAGGGAGATCTTCTGGGAAATGGATTTGTGGGAAGCCATATACTGGGAATCAAACACCGTCACAGCAAAGGTATACCGCCCGCCGCTGCCTGCGGGGTTTACATTGGTAAAGGACCGGCGCATCCGCTCCTTCAGTTCCGAAAGCTGGGCGTTATCCGCCACCAGCGCAGAGAGAGACTCCGTATTCTCTATCCCGTCGTTATAGGCATTGACCACATGGACCCACGGGACATAAAGCCTGTCCGGCTCCCCGCTGACCAGCCCGATGATCCGGTAGTTTTCTGTGCCTCCGCCCGCCTGTATTTCCAACTCCGTTACCCCGGCAAGCTGGTTCCACAGGCTTTCAGGCACCAGACATACCGCCCGATCCAGTGCAAAATCCTCCCAGGAGGCGCCTTCGAAAAAGGCGACCTGCCCCCCGTTTTCCGCTTTCAGGGCGGGAACAGACTCCCGCTGGGTAATGCCCACCAGCCGCACCCGCCCGGCTCCTTCCGGTGGGGCCTGTATCGTCCCCTCTGCGGTGAGCTTCAGGCACAAATGGGTGGTATATTCCTTGAGCCCCCGCCCGGTGCCTTCGTCCGGTTGGATAAAACGCCACACATAGCTGTTGGTGATCTCCAGATCATCCACCTGCGTGCCTTGAGGATTGGAGACCTGCAGCCAGATGGGAAAGCTTTTTTCCAGTTCCCGCAGCTTTTGCTGCTGTTCCTCGTGGGCCCGGCGCAGGATCCCCATGGAAAAAGCCAGCCCTGCCGTCAGCAGCGCCACCAGCAGCCATACGCCCGTGCGCAGCAGCCTCCGTTTTAACCAGAATCCTGTCATATCACACATGCCTCCGCAATTTGAGCACTTTTTTACGCATCATTCAGCCGGAAGATCCCGCCAGCCGCTTAGCAGGGATACATGCACCGGGTCTTGCCCGGGCAGTTGTAATCCATTTCCGTGCGCACCCAGCCGCACTGCTGGCAGCTCACATGGACATGATGCTCCCCGTTGTTATGGCCGGCTATGTGCAGAACAAAGATCTCGTGGCGGCAGGTATACTCCGAGGCGGTCTGACTCAGCGTATAGTTAGAGCGTGCCTGGGGCCTGCGGGGCACCTGTTTGGCAAGGGGGCCGCTGGGCACACGCTTTTCGGCAGGTTCATCGGTCTGCACGTCGCTGCCCTCCCCAACCGGGGCCGTTTCGCCCTCACCATAGGCGGAATAGGGCAGCAGGCACAGCATCAGCACCAACGCCAGCCCCAGAGAAAGCATCTTCTTCATCGTTTTCATGTTCAGCGTCTCCTTTCTTATTATTATATGTCATCCGACGTGCCGCAAAAGCTTCGGCACCTTTCTGCGGGTCAGGCAGGCAAGGGTCACGGCACACAGCAGCAGGAACACTCCTCCCTGCGCAAGTATGGTCAGCGGCAGCACCCGGCCTATGTGGAGGGTATCCTTCACCTGCCGGTAGACTGTTTCTGCGGATTCCCCACTGTGTCCCTGGGTCCCCTCATAGGGATTGTAGCCCTGTTCTGCCGCAGAACCCAGATCGGAGAATGCCTGATTGTATGCATCTCCGTAGGAAGCGGCCTCGAATACCTTCTGTTCGATCTTGTCGTACAGTACGCCGCTGAGGACGCCGCCTATTCCGGCACTGACCAGCCACAGGCACAGGCACAGCAGCAGCCACTGCCGGAAGGTATAGCCTATGCCTGCCCCCAAACTGCGCAGGGTGCCCATGGCGCTTTGCCCACGGAACAGGCACAGGAAGATGAACAGGGCCGCTACCAGCACCCAGGCCCCCAGCGTCAGCAGGACAATACCCTTCATCTGCTCCCGGAGGGCTTCCAGCTGGGGCTGGATATGTTCATACCCCTCGTCCAGCAGCTGAACGTTCCTTCGCACCTCCTCCGGCAGGGAATCCATAAAGGCCTGGGCCTGATCCGATTCCGTCAGGTAGTAGCCCCAAAGCACCTGGGGGGTATACAAAATCACTTCCGTCTCCAGCTCTTCCAGCGTACTATAGGTTTCATACATCAAAACGCGTTTTTCCCAGCTGGCCTGCTGCTCCGGAGATCTTTCTATCACCGGGGTGGCGGCGGCAGACACAAACACCGTGTCGGGGGAAAAATAGTTGGGGTATGCATTCTCGTTCCAGCCCATGGACTGATACATCCCCACGATCCGGTAGTCTACCTCCGGGGGCTCCTGCCGGGCTTCGCAATCCGTTTGCAAATACCAGGGTTGTGTGCCATTTGCGTTGATATATCCGTCACCCAGTTTTACCTCCGCCCGGTGCAGCCGCAGGGGCAGGGTATCCCCTACGGAAAGGCCGTATGCCTCCGCCAGCTCCCCGCTGATGATGCACACCGGCTCCGTATCCCCGGGGAGGACGTGCCGCCCGGCAATGATCTGGGCAGCCTTGGAGGCAAAGGGCAATATGCTCCTGGAATTCCGGGTGGTGACCACGGCAAGACCGTTGGCCGACTCCCGGCAGTTTTGTATGATGTGGAACCAGCGGTCCCCCTCCTCCGCTCCCAGGCCGCTGGATTGCAAAAAGGCTTCCCGGCTGCTCACATCCAGCGCTTCCTTTCCGGACAGACGGATAAAGTCGTTCTTTTCCGAAGAAGAATCAAAATTGGAAGTAAGGCGCATCTGCAGCACCTCTTTGCCCCCGATCGCCTTTTCCTGCTCCTCCTCCGTCCAGGAATATGTCTCAGCATCCGCAACTATTTGCCCGTCCGGGAAAATGGAATACCATTCCCCCAGAATGTTTTCAAGTATTTGCGAGGCATGCCACCCTTCCCCGTAAAGCAGGCACCGATCCCCCACCTTCAGCCCTGTGGGGTTTTCGGGCTCATGGTCGAAAGTCACATACACTTTCTGTTCCGCCAGCTTGCTCAGGGCCGACAGTGTCTCCGTATCGGCTAATACATGATCGATGCGGCACACATACACATAGCTGAGGTCGTATATCTCTTGCGGCCTTTCATCCGGATCACCCAGCCAGGTCGGCTTACCGGGACCGATATATTCTTCGGAATACGGATCTCCTCCCGTGCTGTTTTGGATCATCTCCAGAACCGTGCAGTCCAGCACCAGCTTTTTATACTGCTTTTCCCACTTCATTTTCCCTTCTGTAATATCGTAATATCCACGTCCGGGAATTCCGATGGATTCTATATATTTCGCTTTGGAACGCAGGGGGTGAATCCCCGGAGCATAGCCCGCATAAGTCCTTCGGTCGTCCCGGGAAAGGTAGGGATTCTCCATAAAGCTGCGCACGGCAGATTCATAAACGGAGTCGTCCACCTCCCAGGTCACCCAGGAAGCACCGGTAGATTCATCGTAAAACGTGCCTGCCGTTGCAAACTGTTTTAAGCCGGCTACCAGGGGCACCGTTTGAAACATGCCGGTAACGGATTCTGCCGTTTCTTTTGCGGAATAAAAAAGGCAGCAGGCAACGGAAAGCAATACCGTAGCTGCCGCCAGCAAAACAGCCATAAGAGGGACTATACGGTTTCGAAAGAACAGTTTCAGCGACAGGCCGGTCATATGCGCCCTCCTTTATTTACAGAATATGGAATATATTTGTGACTGTAGCATGTATACGCATATTTGTCAATACCGTGTATACGTATATGATAAAAGTAAAGGGGAGGAGATCCCTCCTCCCCCTTTGCATCTGCCTTAATACGGTTCGTGGATAGAGGTGGGGAAAATGCAGGTTTTACCTCCGGGACAATCATAGGTATAACTGGTGGAATATGCGCAAAGCGGACAATATCTGGTCACAGTATGCTTCCCATTGTTATGGCCGGAAACAGACTCGCGAATTGTGTGTGCTTCATATACATCCGGCTTGGAATAATGTTCAATTCGAATCCCACAGTAACAACGTTGAGCATAGTGTTCCGTTTTACGATGCTGAGCAGTGCCAGCGGATGCGTAGGTTGTGGGTTCTTCAATAACGGCATTGGTCAAAGGATGTCCCTGCTGCTTGCATTGATCCGGAGTAAGGTTTTGCTGTGCTACCGTGTTTTCTGCCGCATGGGTCGCAAAGGGGAGGACGCATACGCTTAATACCAACAATACTGTCAAGGCTAAAGAAATACGTTTTTTCATTAAGTTGTTTCTCCCTTCTGTTTTTGTATTCAGAGCCCGGTTTCTGCCTATACTATACATAAGCCTTATTGCGTTGTCAACAATATTTTGCATTAAATAGCATAAAACAAGAAAAGTATTTACACTATATTTGTACTTTGCTAAAACCATTACATCAAAAGGATTGCGAAGACTACATGAAACACGAAATTACTCAAACACAAAGCTATTTCAAAAAAGGGAGCGCGACCCTGTGCATCCTGGCCCTGCTTCGCCAGAAGCGCATGTACGGCTATGAGCTGACGCAAGCGCTGATCTCCATCAGCGAAGGCAAGTTCGTTTTGCCGGAGGGCACCCTTTACCCCATCCTGTACCGGCTGGAAGATTACGGCTATCTGATCCCTCACCGGGAACCGGCCGGCCGGCGCATGACGCGGGTGTACTACACGCTTTCTGCAGCAGGGGAAGCTTATTACGCCCAGCTGTTGGAGGATTATACTTCTATCCACGCCGGTGTGGAAAAAATTCTTTCTTGCAAACTGGAGGATGATGCATGAAACCCCGTAAGCTCTATTATCGGCACGTTCGCAAAGCCCTTCCCCCCGGAGGAAAGCGGCGGAAGGAGTATTTGCAGACCCTGAAGGCACGCATGGAAGAATGTCTGCCCAAGGATGCTTCCTATGAAGAATACTGCCAGGCCCTGGGGAAGCCGGAAGAGCTGGCCGACGCCTACCTGGCCGATATCGGCTGCGCAGAGATCAACCGCCGGATGCGCCAGTCCCGGCTGGCTTTGGTTCTTGTGTGCGGGCTGATCGTGGTGAGTTTTATTGCTTTGGCCCTGACCATCTGGTATATGATTGAAGATAATAAAAAGTGGCAGGGTACTTATACCACAACAACCGAACCTTATGATATTATCGAAGAAATTATAGAGGATGACTAAAATGAAAAAGGCTTTATCGATCCTGTTTGCAGCGCTGTTCCTGCTGGTGCTGATCCCCTCTGCCCCGGTCAAAGCCGAAACAATAACGGATGTGGTGTATTTTGAAGATGGCAGCTATGTGGTGACCGTTCTGCAGGAATATTCTACCCGCAGTACCAACCAAAAAAGTGCCAGCAAAAGCCAGAAATATCACGCAAGTAATGGAGAACTTGCTTGCACCCTGACAGTACATGGCACTTTCCGCTATGACGGGACCACTGCGACCTGCACCGCCTCCAGCTATACCTACCAGATCCACAACAGCAGCTGGAGCTTTTCTTCCGGCTCAGCCAGCAAGTCCGGCAACACCGCCACGGCCAAGGGGACCTTTGCCCGCAAGGTGCTGGGTATCACCGTTGACAGCAAGACCCTGACGGTATCCCTTTCATGCGATAAAAACGGAAATCTTTCCTGAACATAAATAAAGACCGTCGGAATTCGGCGGCCTGTTTTTTATTCCAGCTGCCCGGGCAGCTTTTCTTTTATTTTGGGCGGGAACTGCGCATCAAAAGCCTCAAAGGCCTTCGGGTCATTCCAGGCAACAAAATACCCGGCCGGATCCTTATAGGTGCCGGATACGCCCTGCAAAAAGCCCGGCTCCAGCTCCCGGATGAGGAAGTAGGGCACCACCTTATCTGCCGGGTCTGCGTCCGCATAGCGTACCCCGCAGGTGCCGGCCGGCACAAACCCGGATTTTCCATAAAAACCGATGTTCCCCGTAATGGCCAAAGCCCCGGCCCCCATGGCCCGCGCCTGCTCCATGGAGTAATCCAGTAGCATCTTCCCATAGCCCTGCCGCTTATAGGACGGAGCGATCCCGATGGGGCCAAAGGTCATGATGGGCAGCTTGCCACCCTTTGCCAGATCAATATGGGAGCGGACATACATGACCTGACCGATCAGCTCCCCGTCCTTTTCCATGACCAGATCCAGTTCCGGTACAAAATCCGGATCCGTCCGGTAGCAATGGAGCACATAATGCTCCATACACCCGGGCCGGTATACATTCCAGAACGACTCCCGGGTCAGGTTTTCTACGGCACGGTATTCGTTCTCTTTTTCTCTGCGAATAATGATTCCCATGGAACCTCCTTATTTCTTCCGATTGGTTTTGTTTGTTTTTGCGATCTGCTTGAATTTTTTCTCTTTGACGGCCAGATAGTCCCGTCCCATGGCTGCCTGCCGGTTTTCCTCCAGCAGCTTGAGATAGGAGCGGTACCGCTTCTCCTCCAGTTCTCCCCGCTCCAAAGCCTGCCGTAAGGCGCAGCCGGGTTCCCCGGTGTGGGTGCAGTCATGGAACCGGCACCGGGCCGCCAATGCTTCCATATCCGCAAAGGCATGGGTCAGCCCCTCCTCCGCCTCCCACAGGCCCAGCTCCCGCATGCCCGGGGTATCAATGAGCATGGCGCCCCCGGGCAGACAGAGCAGTTCCCGCCGGGTGGTGGTATGGCGGCCTCTGCCATCTTCGCCAACTGCTCCGGTGAGCTGCCGCTCCTGCCCCATCAGGCAGTTCATCAGGGTGGATTTCCCCACGCCGGAGGAGCCCACAAAAGCGGCCGTTTTTCCCGGTTCCAAATAGGGCAGCAGGGCTTTATATCCATCCGCTTCCGCCGCAGAGGTCACCAGTACCTCCGCCCCGGGAGCCGCCCGGCGGGCCTGCAGCAGGAGCGCCTCCCGCTCCGGGCACAGATCCCCTTTTGTCAGCACCACCACGGGCAGGGCGCCGCTCTCCCATCCCAGCGCCATATACCGCTCCAGCCGCCGAAGATTGAAATCCCGGTTCAATGCCATGCATACAAACAGTATGTCCACGTTGGCTGCGACCGCCTGCTCCTCCCGGCGTGTGCCCGCCGCCTTGCGGATAAATACGCTGTTTCTGGGCAGCACCCGTTGTATCACCGCTTCTTCCCCCTGCCAGGGCAGGGTCGTCACATAGTCTCCCACCGCCGGATAAGCGGCAGGCCCATCGGCTTCATACATAAACCGGCCGGATACCTGCCCATGACACTGACCCTCTGCACTCCAAAGACGGTACCGCCCCCGTTCCTGGGCCGTGACCCGGCAAAGGCATTCCCCCGGATACGCCTGAGCCAGAGCTGCAAAACGAACCGGCGGGTTCCACTCAGGCATACGCTTCCTCCTTTTTCAGCCGGGCTGAAATGCAATCCCGGGCCAGCTGTTCTATGGCCTGCTTTTCTTCCGCCCCGTCATACAGGGCGTACAGCAGAAACATGCTCCCGTACAGCGCTATAGCCTGCTTTTGGGGTTCCTTTTCCCCCATAGCCTGCAGCAGATCGGCCGTATATGCCGTCGGACCAGCCCCCAGATATTGCTGATACAGGGCCCCCATCTCCGGAGTGCGATACTGTTCCAGCGTCAGCATCCGGCGAAAAGCGGCGGCAAAAGGATCCTCAGTCCAATAGCGAAACTGCTCCACGCAAAAGGTGCAGAAGCTCTCCCGGGATGTCCGTTCATAAGCCTGCGGTATCTGGGCCAATGTTCCTTCCGGTACGCCGCCGGCCCTGGCCCGCTCCCCGTCTTTGGTTTCCATCCGCTTGACTATGCTTTCAAAAATAGCCCGCTTATTGGCATAATGCCGGTACAGAGCGCCTTTTGTCATACCCAGCGCCCCTGCAATGGTACTGACGGATACCGCCTCGTAACCATCCCGGGCAAACAGCTCCAATGCCGTCAATAAAATGCGTTCTTTTGTGTTTTCCATACCGCCCTCGTAAACGTTCGTTTACCATAGTATAGTAAACGTTCGTTTACTTGTCAAGTATGTTTTTGCATTAAAAAAAGCGGGATATTCCCGCTTTCTTTATGTGTGCCGTTCAATCCAGCCGCCAGATAGTTCGTATCCGTCTGCCTGCCATTTCCAGCAGGAAATTCCCTTCCAGCGTTACCGCTCCCGTTTCCCCTTCATACATAAGGAAGTACTCCGTATACACATAGCCTTCCATGTACATGGCGGAATACACGTTTACCCCCAGCAGTTTGAAGTCTCCCTGTGCAAGGGGCGCCCGCATTGCGGCAGTTTGAATCAGGCGGGAAAAAGCCTCCCGCCGTTCCTGTATTTCCCGCCGCACCTGTTCATGAGCGGGCAGCGCCGTCTTTTGGGTCACCGGCGGCACCTCCACCAGATATGTATCCACCACACCCACTTCCATGCATACCGGCAGTCCCTGTTCTTTGCAAAGCAGCAGCAGCGCTGCACCGGCATCATAGCACAGGGGCCGCACCGGCACCATGCCCTTGGGATCCTTCAGCCGAGTTAAAAGTCTGCCGCAGGCTCTTGCATATTTTTCCGGTGCCAATGCTTTCAATGCCATCAGCTCTACATATTGGGCCGTGCCTTCAATGCACTCTATGGCACTGTCATAAGCGTATTGAAGCGGGTATGCCGCTTTGCGCCCGGCGCGGATCTTCAAAAAGCGCCGGTAGCCTTCCGGTAGGTACGCTTCGCACAGGCCGGCCAGCGTCAGATCCTCCTCATACTTCATGGCAAAGTATTCCGGTTCCATGCCGTAAGTAAAAAGCGCTTCCATTTCTTTTGGAAACCGGCTCTCCCCCCGGGTGTACTGAAAGGCATGAAACATTTCGTGAACCAGCTTGGAAGCCAGAATATCCGGATCCGTTCCCTCCTCCAGCTTCCATATGGCGATCCAGCGTCCCTCATGCTCCAAAGCGGTATTGGCATAAAACCCTTCCGGGCGGGGCATCTGTTTTCCGTCTAAAACAGCAAACTCAGAATCATATATTGCAAAGGGACAGGGGGCAAACCCCGGCCAAAAAGAGTGGAAATCCAGTTGTTCCAACCGTTTCTTTACCTGCGCGCAGGCTTGCATCAATTCCATTTATTTCTATCCGTTTGCTATTTTCACATACATATTCTCGGGTATCATGGGCACGGCCAACGCCTGGCGGAGAGCGGCCGGTATCTCTCCGGTGCGGGCATAGGCTTCCCCTGCCTGCTCCACCAGTTTTAAATACGGATGCGTCACACATTCCGCCGAAGGCACATTGAACAGCGGGGACTCCGCTACGGTCAGGATGGTGCTGTCTTTTCCGAACATCCGCTGAAATTGAAGCACCGCCGGTTCAAAGTTGTTTTCCCGCCCCGGAAACCCGCATCCGCTGAGCATGACATACTTCAGATGAGAAAAATCTGCCTGCTCCACATGCTCATACCGATCCTCCACCTTTCGCATGGCCATGGAACTCAGGGGCAGTGTTCTTTCTATCAATGCTTTCAGCGGCGCCGGCATTCCATAGCAATACAGTGGAAAACTGAACAACAGGATATCGCTTTGCAGGATCTTTTCCAGAATTACCTGCATATCGTCCCGATGGATACAGGTTCCTCCGTTTCGCATGCAGGTAAAGCAGCCGGTGCAGTATTCTATATGTTTTTCGATCACCCGGATCTCTTCGATCTGCTGGGAGGCTGCCTGCTCCATTCCCCGCAAAAATGCTCTGGTTATGTGCATGGTATCGCTTCTTTCCCCCTTGGGAGAGCCGTTAAAAACCAGTATACGCGCCATTTTTATCCTCTCTTTTATTTGTAATTCTGCTTATGATGTAAGCATATCCTTTCATTTCTCATCTGTCAATCACTTCTCCAGAGCGCAGACTTTTTCTGATATTCATTCCAGCTTAAACATTCTCCGCTCTGCAATTCCGGCATACAAAGAGTCTCTTATCCGGCAGCTGTACTATCTGCCCCGGCTGGAAAAAATCTAAACGGTCTGCATTTCCACCTGCCCTCGAACCGCTTTAACCGCCATATGCGCGATTACCCTTTACCCGCCTTGCGCTGCACGGCAGAATAGTGTATACTGAACTAACTTTATTTATCCATAAGCGGAGATAGCGCATGACAGTAACAGCCAAGTTTGGTGGAAGCTCCCTTGCCGATGCCGAACAATTCAAAAAAGTCCTATCCATTCTTCAGTCAGACCCTGCCCGCCGGTATGTGGTGGTCAGCGCCCCGGGAAAACGCCGGGCCGATGAAGAAAAGATCACCGACCTGCTGTACCGTACCCATCGGCTGTTTCAGGAGGGAGGCGACTGGCAAGCCCCCTTTTCCCGGATCGAAGAACGTTTTTTATCCATTGAACGCCAGCTGTGCCTGCCGCTTCAGATGGAAGCAGCTCTCAAGCATATACAAACCCGGCTCTGCCAGGGAGTATCCGCCGCCTATATGGCCAGCCGGGGCGAATATCTGACAGCCCGGCTTCTGGCCGCCGCAACGGGTTTCCCGTTTGTAGACGCCGGGGAACTGATTCGTTTCCATGAGGACGGCTCCTTAAACGACTCCGCCACACAAAAAGCCAGCTCTGCCCTGAAAGCGTATCCCTGCGCCGTGATCCCCGGATTTTACGGCACATATCCGGACGGAGAAATATGCACCTTCTCCCGGGGTGGATCTGACATCACCGGCTCCTTGGTCGCCCGGACGGTGCAGGCGGAAGTATATGAAAACTGGACGGATGTGGATGGGATCCTTATGGCTGACCCCCGTCTCGTTGCCACTCCTCCCATTCTGCCGGCCGTTTCCTATGGAGAGCTTCGGGAACTGAGCTATATGGGAGCCTCCGTCCTTCACGAGGATGCTATCTTCCCCGTGCAGCGAGCCCGTATTCCCATTCACGTGCGCAATACCAACCACCCGGATCGTTCCGGCACCTGGATCGTCAATGACGGAGCGCTTTCCTCTTCTTTGCGCACCGGCGCGGTGACCGGGATCGCCGGGAAGCGGGGCTTTACAGCCATCACTCTCACCAAGGATGGGCTGCGCCGGCACCGGGACTTTGCCGCCAGACTGCTGAATATTCTCCTGCGGTATGACATAGCCGTGGAAAGTATGCCTTCCGGCATTGATAATATCTCCGTCATCCTTCACGATTCAGACATTCGGGGAAAAATGGACGCACTGTACCATGATATTAAGGAAGAATTGCAGCCGGACACTCTGGAGATCGCCAGCTGCATAGCCCTCATCGCTACCGTAGGCAAGGGTATGGCCCGGAACCCGGGCATTGCCGCCCGATTGCTGAAAGCCGTGGCCCAAGCCGGGGTCAACGTGCGTATTCTGGATCAGGGCCCATCCGAAATGAATATTATCGTAGGGGTGGAGCAGCGTGATTTTGAAACGGCCTACCGAGCCATTTACTCCGCCTTCTGTTAAAATACCTGCCGCAGATATGGGGACTGAGCACCAAAGAACAAATCAAAAAGGTCAGAGCCGATCGGCTCTGACCTTTTTTTACATGAACACATAAACAAGCGGCAAGCAATCAAAGAACACCCTTTTCCTTCAGAGCACCACGCAGTTCCTGCACATCTCCGTGAAAAACGATGCCATCCATGCCTGCATGTTCCGCCCCTTCTATATTGGCAATGCTGTCATCAATAAACAGGCATTCCCTGGGATCCAGTCCAAACCGCACATAGAACAACTCATAGATCTCGTGCTCCGGCTTTACCCGCTTTACAAAGGCAGAAACCATAGTTCCATCAAAGTATTGACTGCCAGGCACTCTGTTCCAGTACTCCGGCTGGCGGAAACTGGCGTTAGAAAGCAGATACACCCCGTATCCCTTTTCCTTCAGTTCCTTGACCAGCGCTTCCATGCCTTCCACCGGCAATATGGGCCGGTCCCATTGATCCACCAGCGCATGGACATAAGGATGGAGTCTTTCCGGCAGCCGGCAGCACATGCTGGCAGCGGCCGCCGCTTCGTCCATGGAACCACGATCCATGCGGGCCCAATCCAGAGACTGATATACATTCCGCTTCAGCAGAAGCTTATCTGCCTCAGGCACACCCACCGCCTCCAGAAACACATCCGGCTCAAAGCGAAGCAGTACGTTGCCCATGTCAAACACAATGTTGCGATACATCAAACGATCTTTACCTTTCCTCTGGTTGCCCTGAACACAATGGCCAGGGAAATAATGGTGCTTACCGTCAGTATGGTGGCCAGGGCGGCAGCCGTGCCGTCACTCATACGCACCACTTCCTGATAAATAGCCACGGCGATGGTAGAGGTCTTGCCGCTGTACAGCATAATGGAGCTGGAAAGCTCATTGATGCAGGTGATCCAGCTGAGCACCGCCCCGGACATAATACCGGGAAGCATCATTCTGGCTGTTACGGTGAAGAAGGTCTTCATGGGGGAAACACCCAGGTTAATGGAGGCTTCTTCCACAAAGGGATCCATCTGATATAGAAACGCGCTGCCCGACCGAACGGTATAAGGGAGCTTGCGGATAATGTAGGAAATGATCATAATGGCTGCCGTACCTACCAGCACCACCGGCTTGCGGTTAAAGGCCACGATCAGCCCGATACCCAGCACGGAACCCGGAATAACATAGGGGAACATGATGAGCGTATCGATAAGATTGGCTACCTTGCCCTTTTTGCGCACCAGAATGTAGGATACCAGTATGCCTACAATGACGATGAACACAATGGCTACCAGAGAGAACACGTAGGTATTGCGGATATTCTGCCCCAGCCGGGCCATAATGGTCCTGTAGTTGTTCAAATTTATCCCTTTGATGACGCCGGAGAAGCTTCTTTCAATGAAGGACTGGCACACCACCACTACTTGCGGCAAGAAGGCCAGCGCCACCACTATATAAATAGGAAGAGAAGCCAAAAACCGCTTGCCTCCCCTGAGCTTTGTCTCCTGAGGCGGGCGCAGGGAACTCATCATATAATTGCGCTTATCCACTACCAGCTTCTGGAAGGCCAGCATCAGCAGCGAGCAGAACACAATGATCACCGACAGGCAGGAAGCCATGTAGGGGTCTGTGGCGCTTTCAGACATGTACTCATTATATACCAGCACGGGAAGCACGGTGTAGCCCTCCCCCAAAAGCATGGGAGTGCCGAAGTCCGCCAGGCAGGTCATGAATACCATGATGCAGCCCGCCAGAATAGAGGGCAAAATCACAGGCAAAGTCACCGTCCATATCCGGCGGAGCTTGTTCATGCCCAGATTCTCTGCCGCTTCCTCCAAAGAACTGTCGATGCTGTTCATGGCCCCGGAGGTATACAGATAGATATAGGGGAACAGATGCAGCGTAAACACAAATATAATGCCGCCCCGGCCGTAAATGGTGGGCGCTGTAAGACCGATGGCTCCCAAAAGCTTGGCCAGCAGACCCGCACGGCCCATGAGAATGATCCAGGAATAGGCCCCGATGAAGGGCGGGCTCATAAGGCTCATGATGATGAGGATATGCAGCACCTTTTTGCCGGGGATGTTATACCGGGTCATCAGGTAGGCAATGGGTACCCCGATCAGCGTGGTGGTCAGCACCGTAGAGAAACACACCACCATGGAACGAAGCAGTGTTTGATAATAGTAGGGTTTGGTGAAGAACCGATGGAAGTTATAAAAGGTAAAACCCTCCACCTTGCTGGAAAAAACACTCTTGGTCAGAATGGTATAAAAAGGGTATACAATGAACAGACACATGACCACAATGACCAGTATCTTCGTGAAAAACCAGAAATCCGGCTTCCACTTGCTTCCCGTGGTCCGTTTCACAGGCTCAGCACCTCCTCATTCTCCGCCTCATAAAGGCTGATGCGCAGCGGATCAAAGCGCAGACGCACCTTTTCTCCGTTTTCATGAATGATGTTGGTATCCTTGGTGTACTCATTTACGATCAGGTTCTGTCCATCCTCCAGCTGTACTTCATATTCAATGAAGTCCCCCAGGAAGGTGGAAAAGAGCACCGTGCCGGGCATCCCTTCCTCACTGAAAAACAGCTGCTCCGGCCGAGCAGAGATCTTGGCCGGGCCGGAATAGGCCCGGCGAACCGGTACGCTGATGTTCAGCTCATTCTGGATGCTCACTTTGGCCTCTCCGCCCTGAGGTGCCTCCATCTGGCAGTCCAGGAAATTGCTTACGCCAATGAAGCCCGCCACGAAGGGATTCTGGGGTTTGGCATAGATCTCGTTGGGGGTGCCTATCTGCATAATATGGCCGTCCTTCATAACGGCAATACGGTCGGAAATGGCCAGAGCCTCCTCCTGATCGTGGGTCACATAGATGGTGGTGATGCCCAACCGCCGCTGCAGTTTTTTGATAACGGAACGCATCTGCACCCGAAGCTTGGCGTCCAGATTGGAAAGGGGCTCATCCATGAGCAGTACGCTGGGTTCTATAACAAAGGCACGGGCCAGCGCTACCCGCTGCTGCTGGCCGCCGGAAAGCTCGTTGGGCTTGCGGTCTGCCAGGTGGCTGATCTGCACCAGCTTCAAAGCCTCGTCCACCCGGGGTTTGATCTCGTTGGCGGGAATGTGCCGGGCCTTGAGGCCATATGCTACATTGTCCCGTACGCTGAGATGCGGAAAGATGGCGTAGTTCTGAAACACCATGCCGATATCCCGCTTATGGGCGGGCACGTCGTTGATGCGCTTGTCTCCAAAATAAAAATCGCCGCCTTCAATGGAATTGAAGCCTGCGATCATGCGCAAAAGAGTGGTTTTCCCGCAACCGGAGGGTCCCAGCAGGGTAAAAAACTCCCCCTCCCGGATGTCCAGTGATACCCCATTCAAAGCGGTAAAGTCCCCGTACCGTTTTACAGCATCTCGGATAATGACTTGGTTGCTCATAGCATGTCCTCCAGATAAAGATTGCAAGCCTGTTTGGCGGCAGGCCCTCCGTGGGATCCGTATACCCTTGGGGCATACACCGGATGCACCGGCCCATGCCCCAGGAGTATCCTTCATGCAGGACGGGGGAGGCACTCAAAGGGGTGCCTCCCCCGGTACTGCTGGGTTCGACAATAAGCAAAAGCTTAGCCGACGGTCAGATCATTGAACTTCTCCTTAATGGCATCCCGGTTCTGGGCAGCATAGGTGAAGTCATAGTTACCCACATTGCACTCATCCAGGGGAGCCAGGCCCTCGGGGGTCAGGTCGCTGCGGACGGGGCGGCGCTTCCAGTCAGCATTCTGGGCCTTCTGGCACTCCAGACTGGTGACGAAATCGATGAACAGCTTGGCGTTCTCGGGATTGGGGCAGTTCTTGATAAGAGCCACGCCATCGGGAACGGCAGAGTTCTTCTCGGGATAGAGGAAGCCGATGTCGGGATTATCGGCATACAGCACAGCAGACTTTTCAATGGTCACGCCCACGGCATATTCGCCGGAAGCCACCAGCTTATGGCAGTTGCCGGAGGAATCCAGGATCTTGCCATCCAGATTCTCGATAAAGCGCTTTACCATATCCCAACCTTCGTCGATGGTGGGCTGGCTGAAGAGCATGGTGCACAGCTGGGTATAAGCGGAGCCGGACTTGGAGGGTGCGCAGTAAGCGATCTTGCCCTTGAGGGCGGGGTCGCAGAGGCCTTCCCAGGTGGTGGGAACGTCCTTCTCGTCGATGAGGGTCTTATTGTAAATGAAGACCATGGGCAGGGGGCTCTCGCCGATCCACTTGTCATCTGCATCCTTGTAAGCATCACCGATCACAGCGTCGTTGGCGCAGACATAGGCTTCAAAGTAATCGGTATAGGCAGCCAGAGTATCGGCACCGCCGCCCCAGAGAACATCGCCCTGAGGATTGGCAGCTTCTGCCACCAGACGCTGGCACAGCTCGCCGGTACCGGCGGCAATGACTTCTACCTCAATGTTGGGATACTTTTCCCGGAACTGGGCTACGCCTGCATTCAAAGGATCGGCATCATGGGGAGAATAGACTACCAGCTTGCCGGTGTAATCGGCATCAGCCTTGGCGGCGCCGTCTGCCTTGTTGTCGGCGGGGGTCTTGTCCGCATCGCCGCTGGTGCAAGCCACCAGACTCAAAGCTACCATGAGAGCCAGAACCATACAGAGAATCTTCTTCATAGTTTTCCTCCTTTTTAGTGATCCCAATGGGATTCTGTAGGTATTATATCAAATTATGAACAAATTGCAATATGCGGTAAAAAAGTTGTTAGCCGGGGCTGACGCTTTTTTTGTCTGTTTTTTTGAAGATATTGCGTCCCGCCCTTTCAGCCTGTATACTGATGCCAGATATGAAAAAGAGCTTTCTTATTTTAAATATGTGTGCATGCGCCCTGCTGGGGCTCATGGGCTGTGCCAGAACTGCCGTTCCGGAGGCTTCGGTCTCACCTACGCCTCATCGGGTGGAACTTTCCTTAACGCATCTGCCCACCCATTCGCCTACACCCCGGCCTACGGCCAGCCCTTCTCCTTCCCCTACACCGGCGCCTACCCCCAGGCAGCTGGCTCCGGAGGAAGAAAGCCCCCTGGCCGCCCAGGTACAGCAGCGGCTTATGGAACTGGGATATCTGCAAACGGAAGCCCCGTCCGGCATCTGCGATGCAAAAACCCGGGAGGCCATGGATAAGTTCCTCTGGCAGACGGAGTCGGAAGAGCAGACCCCCGACGAAGGCTATGGAGAAGCTGCCATTGCCGCTCTTCTTGCCCCGGAAGCACCTGCCTTTGACGAATTCCTGTATCTGGCCCCCACTATCCGTATGTCTTTTGCGGAGCTTATCGGGGATAACGGAGACTGGGAACTGCCCCTGGGCTACCCGCCTGCCGATACCTATCGCATCATCGTAGACATTGCCCATCAGGTGACTATGGTATACACCCGGGACGAAGACGGCGCCTATACGGTGCCCGTGCGGTATATGCTCTGCTCCACTGGCCTGGGGAGCCGGACGCCCGTAGGCACCTTTTCCATGGGAGCTTACCGGCTGCGCTTCAGCCTTTTCGACCGGGATGGACGCTACGGTCAATACTGGACCCAGATCCGCCGGGCCATTTACTTCCACACCACCCTGTATACCTGCCGGGACGCCGCCAGCTATCAGGCTTCCACCTTCAGGGAACTGGGGGAAAAGGCTTCTCACGGATGCATCCGGCTGACCGTTCCCGATGCCAGATGGATGTGGTATCACATTGCCCCTGGCACCAGCTGTACCATACGGCAGGGGGATCCCTCAGACAAAGAAACCGCTGCTATTCGGGCAAAGCTGACCCTGGCCCAGCCCCCGGCCGAACAGCTGAAGCTGGTACCCGGCCAGATACCGGACACGGACAATTATGAGTATCTGACGCTCTCTCACGAAGTGCCCTTTGTGCAGGGTTCTCAAAACGGAAACTGAGCCTTCTATACATACAGAAAAAAGCTCCCCCGGCCGACAGCACCGGGAGGAGCTTTTTCATTGAGTTTTACAGTATATGCATTTTTGGGTTACAGAGCTTCCCACCGGGCCGCCCCTTTGGTAAGCAGCCGCCGGTGCAGCAGCAGAGCAGCCACCCCCAATACCACCGCCGTCAACAGCAGATAGATTCGGCAGGAAATATACTTTTCCAGCATGAATCCCCCTGCCGTCAATAAGAAGGCCAGCACCCAGGAACCGAACAGGCAGATCATGGCGCTCATATTCTGCTTAATAGGCACGATCTCCGAAGTCCAGTTCAAATTTGGATTCCGCAGATCCAGCAGAAGCCCCGTTTCCGCCCACAGCCATATAAAGCTCAGCACTGCAGCGGCGCCGGTAAGGCACTCCGCCCAGGGCAGCCGCAAAGCGATCCAACAGGCAATTAGGCAAAACATGGCGGGGATCCCCGTCAGCAGCATATGCAGCTTGCTCTTTGCCCGGAGCACCTGTTTTGCCGATACAGGCGCCGCCCGAAGGATCCACAGCTGTCTGCCCTCCAGCGACACGGAGGGTGCCGTGATAATATTCATGGATGCAATCAGACACACTACACCGACCGCCACCGCCGGAACAAGTTCCTGCAATGTTGGAATGCTGTCTCCAATGGCTTCCAGTGCCTGCCGTATGACCGGCCCCTTGAGCAGAACCGCCACTGCGCCGATGGGCATCAGCAAAACGCCCAGTCCGCTGTTGAGCATATAGGCGGGGCTGTTTATAAACCGTTTCCATTCCCGTTGAAGCAGAGCTCTCTGCAGGCTTTGGGGGCGCAGGTACACCTTCCGGCTGACCTGCTTTTCTCCTCGGGAGGCCGCAGTGGCCAGACGCATAAAGCTTTTGGACATGACCCAGACGGTCAGCGCCAGCAGCCCCAGAGCTATCAGGGTGAACAGGAGCATATACAGTCCGTTTCCGGCAGCCCCCATTCCAAAGGCATAAAAAGGCCATGCCCAGATGCGGAGCTTTTCTCCTACGCTGGCGGCATTGCTGATCAGATACTGCATAAAGCTGTTCAGCTTAAAGTAGCAGAAGTAATACACACCCAGAAATGCCAGCGTAGCCAGTACCGAAACGATGCTTCTATGCTTGAGCTTTCCGGCTACCAGAGCCACCAGATACCCCAGGGCACAGGTAAGGGCCACCACTACCGTCCCCAGCAGAAACAGCAGCAGCAGTGAGAACACTATGGCAGCTGCCCCGGGCTGTGCTACGAACCAATAGACAATGGCTGCCGGCAGATAGACCATGCCGCTGTACAGCATGGCCATGGCGTATACACCCACCATGCGGGAAAGCAGAATGTAGGCAGGAGGTATGGGCATAGACAGCAGCATATCGTTGTCCTTCCCCTGATACAGGCCGGCATAAGTATTGAATACGCTGCCGAACACCCCCATGGCCAGAGCCATCAGACCCATAATGGCAAAGAACAGCCAGTCCATGCCGCTATTTATCATGTTCTGGGCCAGCAGCAGGGCCATACCACCGAAAAATACCGCCAAAAACAGTATCAGCACCACAAACAGGGTAATATAGCCGGCGGCCTTCCCCCGGCTGCGCCGCTTCCCTGTTTTTCTGTCTATAAAATAAGAACTGTTCAGCTCAAAAAGCTGCTTTTTTATCAATGTTCGAATCATTCTTCCTGCTCCAGAAAAACGCTTTCCAGGGATTCATCGCCCTTTACTTCTTCCATGGTACCGGAGCGGATGAGCCGCCCATCCTTGATGATGGCTACCTTGTCGCAGAGCTTCTCTGCCACTTCCAGCACATGGGTGGAAAAGAAGATGGCGCCGCCCTGATCGCACAGGGTGCGCATCATGCCCTTCAGGGTATGAGCTGCCTTGGGATCCAAACCCACAAAGGGTTCGTCCATAAGGATCAGCCGGGGTTGGTGAAGCCATGCGGCCATAAGAGCCAGCTTCTGCTTCATGCCGTGGGAATAGGCGCCGATGGCCTGCCCCAGATCCTCCGTCATGTCAAAAGCCTGGGCGTAAGCGGCGATACGCTCCTGCCGCTGGGCAGCGCCTACTCCGTAGATATCTCCCACAAAGTTGAGATACTCCGTCCCCCGCATAAAGGCGTACAGCTGGGGATCGTCCGGTATATAAGCCATGCGCTGCTTGCAGGCAATGGGATCTTTGGCAATATCTACTCCGTCCACCAGTATCCTGCCGGAATCAAAGGGCAGTATCCCCGCCACACTTTTGATGGTGGTGGTCTTTCCGGCTCCGTTATGGCCGATAAAACCGTATACCTCTCCGGGCGCAATATGCAGGGACAGATCATCCACTGCTTTTTTGCTCCCATAGGCCTTGGTCAGATGCTCGATTTTCAGCATAATTGTATTCCTTCCTCTTCTTTATCCAGTGTTTTTTCCTTCTCCATGATTTCAAAGCCGAAGTGCAAGCAGATCCTCTCCGCCGCTTCCTCCGGGGAAAGTGCACTATTGTCCAACAGCAGATAATTTGCAAAGGGGATCTCTCCCGCCCGGCTTATCAGACGGTATTGGGCATCTTCGCTCAACAACCGCCGCTCCGATACGGCAGTATCCCGCTTGCTGGCCTTGTGGAGCAGCCGGTTCTCCGTTCTGTTCCGTTCCAGGCGGATCTTTTGGGGTGCTGTCAACTCCACACAGTATGTTTCCGCCCCTCTTTGGGCAAACATCTCTTTCAGAGAAAGTATATACGCCCCATCTTCCGGCTGGTCAAAGGCCCACATAAAGGTAAAGATCAACCCGGGCAGCTCCGTTTTGAGGAATTCCTCAAAAACCACCTGCCGCAAGCGCTGCACCACTGTTCCGTTATATGTTCCAAAAATTTCGATGACCGGTTCGATCATCATGTGATTATGGAACAGCCGCAAGCCCGTTTTCTTTGCCAACGCCTGTCCCACCGTCATCTTGCCTACGGCACCGCTGCCCACCAGCAATACCAGTTTCATGCGCCCCTCACTTTGATATCATTTTGATATCGACAATTTTAGTACAGGCAACGCAGTTTGTCAATAGTTGGAAGCACGGTTTTCAGAAAAATCCATGCAAAACAGTATCCCCTTCCTTATTAAAAAAGACGGGGCCCGCCCGTCTTAAAAAGATTGTCCCGCCCGGTTCCACTGCCGCAGCAGCGGCAGAAGTTCCTCATATAAGGCTTCCCGGCTCTCCGGGGTAACTGTATACCGCTTTGCCTTTGGCATGGCCCTGACGGCATTGAGAAACGGCACATCAAAACGATGCTTCACGGCGGCTATAACAGGGATATCCCCTTCCAGCGCCTCCAGCACCGCCCGTGTAAAAGCTTCCGCTCCCGCTTCCATAAAGCCCAGTTCATCCATTACAAGGATGCCGCCGGGCCGGGCCTCCCGGATCAATCTTGTCCCCAAACCGTTGAATACTTCCGGATGCAGTTCCCGGCAGCGGCTGTCACAGGTCCCCACCAGATTTTCCCGGCCATATACCCTGTTTTCCATGGGCTCTCCGGCAGGATGGATGTATACCGGGTAAGGCGGCTCCGTCCTTTCCATCCGGGTCATAAAACCGTAAACGGGCAGCCTGTTTTCCTGAAGCAGGCGGCGGATCAGGGTGCTTTTGCCCACCTGACGCTCTCCGCAAAGTAAAATATGCATGGTGCTGCATTCCTTTCTGATTTATGAAAAATTGTAGGAATCTTTTCGTTTTCTGTCAAGGGCGGGCTGCATTTTTCTTGACAGGCCGCACCGGACTTCGTATACTGTATCCATACCGTGATATTTTATTAAGAATAACGAGGAGGCGCCATGCAGACAGAGCGGAGCAGAGCCATGCTGATCCTTCCCCTGTTGGGAGGGATTCTGCTGCTGGCCTTTCTCTTTTCTTTTATATGGGGCCGCTATGATGTACCGTTTCATGAGGTGCCCCGGATCCTTCTTAATGCGCTACTTTCTCCCTTTTCTTTAGGTCTTTCTCCTACCTGGACAGAGAATATGGCTGTGGTCGTCATAAACATTCGTCTGCCCCGGATCCTTTTGGCCTGTCTGGTGGGCGGGTGCCTTTCCATGGCGGGGGCGGCCTTTCAAAGCGTGTTTCAAAACCCTATGGCAGCCCCGGATATTCTGGGGGCCTCCTCCGGCGCCTGCTTTGGGGCGGCGCTGGCCATTTTGCTTAACTTTTCCAAAGGCGGCATCACCGTCCTGTCCTTTGTCTCCAGCCTTGTAACCGTAGCTCTGGTATATCTCATTGGCCGCTGGGCCCGCGGCAGCCGCCGGATCGGTATTCTTCTGGCAGGGATCATGGTGGGTTCCCTGTTTTCCTCGGCCACCAGCTATGTAAAGCTGGTGGCCGACCCCAACAGCCAGCTGCCGGCCATTACCTATTGGCTCATGGGCAGCCTGGGCGGCGCACGGCTTTCTGATATTGCCTTCGTCCTATGGCCCATGCTGCTGGGCGCAGTGCCCCTGCTGCTGCTGCGCTGGCGTCTGAACCTGCTGACCATTCCTGAAGAAGAAGCACTTTCCATGGGCGTGCGTATCCACGTCCTGCGGCTGTGCGTTATTCTTTGCGCCACCCTGCTGACGGCTTCTGCCGTTTCCGTTTCCGGCATGATCGGCTGGGTAGGTCTGGTGATCCCCCATCTTTCCAGGAAACTGGTGGGGCACAACGGAAAATACCTGCTGCCCGCCTCCTTGCTCATGGGGGCACTGTTCCTGCTGCTGGTGGATAACCTCTCCCGGAATCTTTTGGCTGCGGAACTTCCTATCGGCATTCTCACCGCCTTTGTAGGGGCGCCCTTCTTTCTGTATCTGATGACCAGAAAGGAGGCGTGTCTGTGAAGCTGCAAGCCCGCTCTCTCAGTTTTTCTTACATAAAAAACGTGCCGGTACTTCAAAATATCTCCTTTGCACTGGAAGAAGGGGAACTTCTTTCCGTGCTGGGGCCTAACGGCGCCGGCAAAAGCACGCTGTTTCGATGTATTCTGGGGCTGCTGACAGGGTATACGGGAGAGATCCTGCTGAACAGAATAGATCTGCACACCCTTTCTCCCGGGGAACGGGCCCGAGCCATGGCCTATATCCCGCAGCTTCACACACCGGTTTTTGGGTATACGGCGCTGGATACGGTGCTGATGGGGCTTTCCCGTTTTATAAGCCCTCTGTCGCAGCCCGGCAGGTCCCAACGGGATAAAGCCATGGAAGCACTGGCTTTGCTGGGGCTGGAACCCCTGGCGCAACGGAATTTTACCCGGCTTTCCGGAGGAGAGCAGCAGCTGGTGCTCATTGCCCGTGCCATTGCTCAGGACGCCTCCATTCTTATCATGGATGAACCTACCGCCTCTTTGGATTACGGGAATCAGTACCTGGTATTGGAACAGGTAAAGCAGCTTTCCCAGCGGGGATATTCTGTGCTGTTGTCCACCCATAATCCCCAGCACGCCCTGACCTTTGCAGACCGGCTTCTGGCGTTGGAAGGGAACCGTGTAGCTGCGCTTGGCCCCTGCCGTCAGGCTATGACCCCCGCCCTGCTGGAACGGCTCTATCACATGGAAGCCCGGATCGTGGAAACGGAACAGGGGCCCGTGCTTCTTCCCCTCAGGCGAAAGGAGACGCCGTGAGCTTTGCATGGACACCGGAGCGGGTGCGGTTTATGGCAAATGCCGATGCCCATACGGACTATTACCAGAAACTGGCCCGCTGGCTAGCCCCCTGGCTGCCCAAAAACGGCCATGTTTGCGATGCGGGCTGTGGTCTCGGTTCGCTCTCGCTGGCACTGCTGCCCTATGTGCAAGAGGTAACGGCAGTAGACCGGAGCCCTCTGGCTCTGGCGGAACTTCGGGCAAAAAAGCAGGAGAATAACCGGAATGCTCTGGAGATTTTGCAGGGAGATATCGCCTCCCTGCCTCCCAGGATTCCCTATGACGCCATGGTGTTCTGCTTCTTTGGCGCTATGTCGGAGATACTGTCCATAGCAAAAGCCCAATGCCGGGGTCAGCTGTTTATTCTCAAAAAGAACTACCTTACCCATCGCTTTTCCGCTGGAAACATCCCCATGGAAGGAGATCGGTTTGACCGCAGCAAGGCCCTTCTTGCAAAGCTGGGCATTCTCTTTGAAGCGGAAGAGCAGTCTTTGGAGTTGGGACAGCCTCTAGCCTCGCTGGAAGAAGCCAGACAGTTTTTTACCCTGTACAGCCGGGATAAAGCCCCTTCCGTTTTTACCGACGCTTACCTGAAAAGCCGCCTGGTGCCGGGGCACATTCCAGACTTCCCCTGGTATCTGCCTCAGGAGAAAAAAGTCGGCCTTATACGCCTTCATACCCGGGACATCCCGGAGAATATAGAAGATATACTTGTTAAAGGAGAAACAGAATGAAAAAGATCCTTGCACTGCTGCTTTCCCTGCTGGTGCTGTCTATGGCCGCATGCACAACTGCGCCCCAGCAGGCAGAAGCCACGGCAGCCCCCGCCGCAGAAGCACCTACCGAAGCACCTGCTACGGAAGTTTCTACCGAAGCACCTACTCCCGAACCCCAGCCCGAAGCCCGTTCGTTCACGGATTCTCTTGGCCGACAGGTAGAACTCCCCGCTCAGTTGGATAAGGTTGCACTTTCCGGCCCTCTATCCCAGATCGTGCTTTTTGCCATCTGCCCGGACAAGCTGGTTGGGATCGCCACCAAATGGGATGAAAGCGCCGCAAAGTTCTTTGATGCAAAGTACTATGATCTTCCCCTGCTGGGCCAGCTTTATGGCGGCAAGGGAGAACTGAATCTGGAAACTCTTCTTGCCTCTGAAGCACAGGTGGTCATCGACGTGGGCGAGCAGAAGAAAAATATGACTGAAGATCTGGACGCTCTGCAGGAACAGACCGGGATCCCCTTTGTTCATATCGATGCCTATACCGCTTCCGTGGGAGAAACCTACCGGATGCTGGGCGAACTGCTGAACATGCCCGAAGAAGCCAAAGCACTGGCCGATTACTGTGAAGCTACCTATGCCAGAATCCTGGATATTGCCAACAAGGTAGAAAAAAAGCGGCTGCTGTATGTTTCCGGTGAAGGACAGCATGTCATTGCCCAGGGTTCCTTCCACGCAGAGATCATCGACCTGCTGGCAGACAATCTGGCTGTAGTAGACGAGCCCTCCTCCAAGGGCACAGGTAACGAAGTGAGCATGGAACAGATCCTTGCCTGGGATCCCGATTATGTGATCTTTGCTCCCGGCTCCATTTATAGTACGGTAAAGGATGACCCCGCCTGGGCCGCCGTTACCGCCATCAAGGAAGGACAATATTATCAGGCTCCCTTCGGGCCCTACAACTGGATGGGCTTCCCCCCCTCCGTGCAGCGGTATTTGGGTATGCTGTGGATGGCTAAGACCCTGTACCCCGAAGCGGCCGACTATGATCTGTATGAAGAAGTCAAAACCTACTTCCGTCTCTTCTATCACTGTGATCTGACTCAGGAACAGTTTAACGAGCTGGCTTCCGCCGCTTGATCCTGAAATTGCAGCGAAGCTGCCTGACGCATAGGTTCAGGCAGCTTCGTTTATAATACGTTGTACAAAAGGAGTACACATGGAAAAAATATTCACTGCCCTGCTGTATGAGCTGGAAAAGGGGCACGACTGCATACTTGTGAGTATCGTCTCTGACCGTGGTTCCGCCCCCCGGGGAAAGGGCTCTCAAATGCTGATCAGTGGAGAAGGGCGGGTACAGGGTACCATAGGCGGCGGCGCTGTGGAAAAATATTCCGAGGATATGGCCCGCTCCCTGTTGCCGGAAAAGCGTTCCGCCCTCCACCTTTTCACGCTGCGTACCAACGACCGCGAAGACATTGGCATGGTCTGCGGCGGGGACGTGCTGGTGCATTTTCAGTTTATTGACCACAGCGAACCCGATTGGACGGCTTTTGCCGGGGAACTGCTGGCCCGTATCCGTGGACAGCAACCGGGCTGGCTGCTGCTGTCCAGGAATGGTGCGTTTCCAAAGCTGGCTCCCACCCCGGAAGCGGAAGCTTTTTCCCTGCCTTTGCCTTTAGGGGAACGGGCATACATTTTCGGCGGAGGACACATCGCCCTGGCTCTCACGCCTCTGCTTGCTTCTATAGGCTTCCGGGTAACGGTTATGGACAATCGCCCCGAATATGCGGATCCACAACGCTTTCCGCAGGCGGAAGCAGTTGTCTGTGGAGATTATACCCGGCTGAAGCAGTATTTTACCCTGACGCCCGAGGACTATGCTATTGTCATGACCAATGGACACAGCTTTGATTATGAAGCTGAAAAGCAGATACTCCTGGGCGACTTTGCCTATCTGGGTGTCATTGGCTCCCGCAAGAAGACCGCCGCTGTCAACGCCAAACTTCTGGCAGACGGTCTGTCCCAAAGCCTGCTGGATCAGGTGCATACGCCCATCGGACTGCCCATTCTGGCCGTGACTCCCGAAGAGATCGCCGTAAGCATTGCTGCGGAAATGATCCTTGTCCGGGCCCGGCGGCGGGAACAGGCCGGCAGCGCCCCCTCACATGCCTGTCCCATGCACTAAAAAGCAGGAATACTGAAATGCGCTTCATGTTGTAAGCCGTCTTAGTATAGGAAAGCTCCTCTGCAGGTATGCGGAGGAGCTTTTTATAACGTCTTACCATTTTTACTTCAATTCACAGTGCCATGCATCCCCATCCTTACGGTAAAAGAACTCACTTAGATCGTTTTCCCGAAACACACGAAACGTATCACGCATATCTTCTGCCGCAAAAGGCCGGTCGAAAACGGTCTCCATATCCGCCCACCAGACTTCGCCTTCTTCGGAAACTCGAAGAGTTCCCTCAAAACGGTCCGTCATGTACAGCAGAACCACATACCGCACCTGTTCTTCCACCCAATCCTTGATGCCGCATAACCGGGGCGCAGATATGGTCAACCCCGTCTCTTCCCAAACCTCCCGGATGACTGCTTCCGTGAAGGATTCTCCTTCCTCCACATGGCCGCCGGGAAAGGCAATACCGGGCCAATCCTGCTTCTTTCGCTCCTGCACCAGAACTTTACCGCCGCTGCAGATCATGCACATATTCATAAACACGGTGGGTTCCGTTTTTCTCATATTCCGTCCTCCGTTTCGTCTGGCTTTATTTCTTTGCTTTCCATGATAACATAAAAAGCCGTTCCGTTGCTGTACCGGTTTACCCCTGCGGATTTCATAGTAGCCACCGCTGTTTGAAATCAGTATTCGAAGGTGTATGCCCGGAAAGAAGCTGTCTGCCGGGAAGCGGCAGGCGGGGCGCACTGCATGCCCAAGGGCACGCCTGCGGGGTATTTCCCCGCAGAGTTCCGACGGCAAAGCCGCCGGAACGTGCGCCCCGGGACTTTCGTATGCAGACCAGTCCCGGCTTCCTGCGCTTTTCCCACAGATGCAGAGTCAGGCCACTCCCTGAGGACGTTTCTTCATAAAAAATCCGCCCCGGAAGTTTTTCCAGGGCGGATCTTCATTTTTTATGAATTACAGGGTCGGATCCGTCCATTCATTATTGGAAGAACCGCCGGAAGAGCTGCTGCCGGAAGAGGAAGCCTTGATCTTCTTTTCGCTGATCTGGCTCTTTTCCATAAAGCCCAGGGTCTTGCCCACCTTAACCAGGCATACATCCCCCACTTCATCCAGCACCTGCACCTGGGTATTCAGTTTCAGCGCCTTGATCTTACCCAGCATACGGTAGTTATCGCACAGCAGAGCGTCCTTTTGAGAATAACCCTTCCAGGTCTTATAGGCTTCCTGGCTGTCCTTGCGAAGCATATCTGCGGGAGCTTCCCCTGTAAAGCTTTCATAGCTTACCTTGGCAAACTTCCCTGCCTCATCCACCGCTGCAAAGATCTTTGCGCTCTTGCTGCCGCTCATGAAGCAATAGTACAGTTCCACACCATCGGCCAAAGCCGTAGCATTCACCGGGAATTTTACTTTTTTGGCGGAGCTGAGCTTTATGATACCGCCGCTTACCTCCAGCGTAATATCCTCACCGTCATTACCGGTAGAACCGCTTCCGCCGCTGCTGCTGCTTCCGCTGCTCTTTTTGGCTGCCTTGAACTTGCTCTTGCTCACATCCCGGGCGTGCATATAGCCTTCCGTACCGTCCGCCTCTACCAGCATGGTAACGCCCAGATCCGCCTTTACGGTAACTCTGGCGTTGAGATCCATGGTTTTCAGGGTCTTACCATCCATGTAAGGGGAATCGCTGAGCACGGCATCCTTCTGCGTATAGACCTTGTATTCCTTAAAGGCCTTGGCGCCTTCCAGACGAACCAGCCGCTTTTCCACCAGCACTTCCTGGCCGTTGTAAGTGGCCTTATAATAGAGCTTGTCTTTTTCGCCGGTGATCTCCAGGGTGTCTCCCTTAGCCAACCGCCCCGCAATCAGCCCAAGGCCGTCTGCCTTTGCCTTGCCGGGTTCGCCCGTAGGTTCCGGCGTGGCAGTGGGTTCCGGTGTGGCAGTTGGTTCCGGCGTGGGAGTAGGCGTAGGCGCAGTCGTGTCCGTCGGCAGCGGAGTAAGTGTATCCGTGGGAACGGGCGCGGGCGTATCCGTCGGCGCCTGTGTGGGTGCCTGGGTTGGTGCTTGGGTCTCTATGGGAGCGTTCGGCTCCTGCCCGCAGCCTGCGCTCACCAGAAGCACTGCGCAAAGCAGGAAAAACAGGATTCGCTTCATGCTTCTTCAGTCTCCTTAGTTCTTTTTATATTCTGCATCATAGGTATTGCCGTAAGCAGCCCGAATGATGCCCCAGATATATTCATAAGCAGCGGAGCCGGGCTTAAAGGCGTTTCTGTTCTGATAGGCAATGTAGCCGATGCTTCTGTGCACGGTGCCGCCATACAGTGTCACGGTTTCTCCTGCCGCATTCTTCAGGATCATGTAAGGCCGCATGGCCAGATCCGGTTCACACTGAGCATCGGTATAGCCCACCAGGCTGTTGGTATACTGAAGCAGGCCGCTGCCGGTCTTTTTGAACACGGGATCCTTTTTGTTGGCCTTGCTGTAAGCCGTGCCCTTCTTGGTGTAGCTGGCTCCCAGAACCAGATCCTTATCGCCCATTTCGGAATCCCAGGCCACGATGGTACCCGTCTCCTCCAGCGTATAGCCCATATAGCCGCTCTTGCTGATAAGCTGCGTCTTAATGCCCTTGGGAATGCCGGTGATCAGACGGATGCCCTTGTTGCCGGTGATGCGGATGGAGGCGCCGCCATACTGCAGGATGTTATCAAATTCCTTGAGCCGCAGGGACACATACATGCCGTCCTCCTGGGAAAGCATCCATACATACATGCCCGTAGGATAGGTGGTATGCACATCCTTTGCGCCGGGGTTCATAAAGGTATAGATCACGGCTGTTTTTGCCTTGCCGTCGGCCAACTGGATGGAGACCTGCCCGCTCTTGGAGGTATCTACCGTGTCTTTGCCGGAGTAAGCAACGCCATCGATCCACACGGTGGTGCCCTTAAGACCCGTGCCGGCAAGATCCAGCGTTACCCGGTTGGCCGCGGTTTCCTTATACATATAAGTAAAGGCAGCCTTGCCCAGCGCTTCATTGCCCAAGCCGATCACAGTGTCTTTCCACTGTGTTTCCGTGCCGTAGTAATAAATGGTATCCAGCCTGGCACATCCGGAGAAAGCGTTCTCCATAATAATGGTATTCTGCGCATGGAGCGTCAGTCTCTTAAGGTATTTGGCTCCCTTAAAGGTATCCTCCCGGATACGCAGCAGCGCACTGTTCACATATGCACTGGTAAGGCCGGTGCATTCTGCAAATACGCCCTTGCCCAGTTCTGTAAGGCTCTTGGGCAGAGTCACGGAGGTGAGTGCTTTGCAACCGTAGAAGGCGGACTCCCCTATGCTTTTCAATCCATTGGGCAGGTTCACGCTCTTGAGAGCCTTGCAGCCGGAGAATACACTGCTGCCGATCTCCTTTACGGAAGCAGGCAGCTTGATCTCCGTCAGCGCAGAACAGCCGGAAAAGGCGTTGCTGTCAATGGAAGTAATGCCCTCCGGCAGATCGATGCTCTTAAGTGCGCTGCACTTATAAAAGGCAGAAGCGCTGATGCCGGTCAATGTGGCGGGCAGCTTCACGGAGGTGAGTTTGCTCCCGCCAGCAAAAGCATTTACCGGCAGGGAAGTGATGCCTTCGCCTACCACAACCGTCTTGACCTTATCAAGGATCTTATGCTTGCTGTCCCGCCAGGGCGTCTTATCCACAGCGCCCTTGCCCGTAATGGTCAGGGTGCCGCTGGATTCTATCCAGGTCCATTCCATATCCCCCACCTTGCCGCCATCGGTATATTTGGTAGGCAGGATGGATTCCAACCCGGAAATGACCTTGCCGCACAGTTTGCACTGTACACCGGCGGTATGGCCGTATTCGGTTTCCGTAGGAGCCTTGGCCGGTACGCTTTCTTTCACATGCTTGTCCGGCGCCTTGGCCAGAATGGCCTGGGGCTTCAGGATCGTATGGCATACGGAGCATTCTTCCCCTTCGGTCAGACCGTTCTCGGTGCAGTTAGGCTCTTTGGCCGGCAGTTTTACCGGGGTGTGGGCCTTTTTGTCGTCATTCTCGGGGCCATCCTCTTCCCAGCCGCAGGGGCAGGCATAGTGGATATGGCTGCCCTTGGAGCAGGTAGCTTCCACCGTGGTCTGAGTCATGGCGTCCTTATGGTTTTCGGGGTCATAGTGTTTGAAGCACACCAGTGCGTTTTCGCTCAGCCCCAGATAGGCGTTGCTGTATTCTTTCCAGCTTTCCTTTTCCGCTTCTATAAAGAGCTTCACATTCCCGGCGCAATCCTTGAAAACGTCTTTTTCCAAAGTGGTCAGCGTTCCAGGGATCTGTATCCGGGTGATCCTGCTGCAGCCGGCAAAGGCTTCGGTCTTAAGAGTGGTGGGGCCGCTGATGATCTTCACTTTTTCGATACTGTCAGCCCAAACGCTCCAGCCCTTGTCCGTTTCGGTAAAGGCACCGATCTCGCCCTTGCCGGACAGGATCAGCAATCCTTCGCTTTTATCGAAGATCCAGTGGACCGTGCCCAAATCGCCCTCCGTGACCTTTTCGACAGGTTCTGTCTGGGGCTCTGCCTTTCCCTCCTGAGGGACAGGCGTTTCGGGTTGTTCCGGCTTGATCTCCTCTGCCAGCGCCACGGCAGGCACCAGCGAGCAGAGTATGCACAAACACAACAATCCTGCCAAAATGCGTTTCTTCATCATATCCTCCTCTCCTGTAAGCCTATATCGGGGCATACTTTCCCCGCAGGCTTTTTCGGATGTTCTCATTGTAGCATAGAGATTCGTCCAAGTTGTAAATATTTTTTGTGAAATGGGGGTCAAAATGAAATTTTACAATTTGTCCGCATCTGCCCCCGTCACTCGCTGCCCCTGCATCCTGCCATATGCGTCTTTTGCAAGGGTATACTCCACCGCATCCTGTAAAACGCCCAGCTGATCCTGAAAGACACCTCTGCACACCCCCTGCCGGGCAAAGCCAAACTTTTCATATACATGCTGGGCCCGCCGGTTGTTCAGATTCGTGTTCAAAGTGATCTTTTCTGCCTGAGGTGCATGGGTATAAAAAAGATAGTCGCACAGCAGCTTCAGGCACCGTGGGCCCAGCCCCCGGTTTTGAAAGGTGCTTTCGCAGATCTTGATGCCGATCTCCGCTGCCCCGTCCCGCAAGGAATAGCCCATTTCCCCTATGGGTGTGGCTGCATACTCTATAAGAAAGAGCCTCCGTTTCAATGCCGCCCAGGCTACATCCTCCCTTGTCTGCTCCATGGTCTGCCCCAGACCATTCGGAAACCCCGCATGGGCCATAACGGCCCCATCGTTCCACCATTTGTGCAGCAGCGGCACGTCTTCTTCCCCGGCAGAACGCAGTGTCAGCTCTCCATCCTGCAGACATACCCTGGGCAAAATAGGCCGCAGCGCCACCGTTTCCCCATCGCAGGTCTCCTCGCTTTCCGTAAAGCCAAAGGCAGCGTACAGCCTTTTGGCCGCCGCATTCTCCGGCACATAGGATACCCAGCAGCAGGAAGCCGGGCCCCGGGGCAGTGTATCTATATGGAAGAGGATCATGGCCAGCGCCCGTTTGCCCAGTCCCTGTCCCTGACGGGTTTCATCCACCATGAACCGCCACAGGCAGTAATTCCCCTTTGCTATGGCCGGGTCGTCTTCATCCAGAGTATCATATCCCAGCATACAGAAGCCCACAGGCTCCCCCTGTTCATACAGGCCAAAGGGCAGGGCCGTACCTCCGTCCTTCTCCGCCGCATAAGCTTCCAGGATACTCTCTGTATTGGAGGCCACAAATGCCTCCTGTTCCGGCTTCACCCGCAGCTGCACCAGTTCCCATAATGTGTTTCCGTTTACAGCCCTCAGTTCCATTGGAATTCTCCCGTGATCAAAACCATTTTACGGATACAATATAACAGAAAGCAGCTCACGCTTCAATAAATTCGGCAAAACGCACGGGTTTTTTCGTAAAAATGAACCTCTGTCCCTCATTGGGGGCACCATTCTGCCATCACCTTTTTAGAGGCATGCATGGAATATTTGCCGGCCGCACCCTGAGCGGAACCGATACGGCAGACTTATGGACCGTTCCTGCTGCCGGATCGTCCCAATGCCGTTGCCGATATTCCCGGCAGACTGACCCCCGTCAAAGAGATCGCTCTTCTTCGTATACCGTCTCTCAAGTCCGCAAGAAAGCCTCTTCCGGGCTTTTCAACTGTCAAAAAAACGTGTATACTAACATAATTATTCGCAACGGCGAAAGGAAAGAAAATGAAGTATCTGCGGTTTTATTTTAAAAAGTACCGGCTGGAGAGTCTTTTGGCTCCTCTGTTCAAAATGCTGGAAGCCTGCTTTGATCTGGCCGTTCCCATTGTAGTGGCCCGGATCATCAATATTGGCATTGCTCAGGGAGACAGAGGGTATATCCTCACCCGCTTTGGTATCCTGGGCGCCATGGGACTCTTGGGTCTGCTGTGCAGCTTCACCGCCCAATGGTTCTCTGCAAAAGCGGCGACCGGTACGGCTACGGGGCTTCGGCACCGTTTGCTGGAAAAGATCCAGTCGCTGAGCCTTACGGAACTGGATGGTATGGGCGTCCCCACGCTGATCACCCGCATGACCAGTGACATCAATCAGGTGCAGAATGGCATGAATCTGTTTTTACGCCTGTTCCTGCGCAGTCCCTTCATTGTGCTGGGCGCCATGGTCATGGCCTTTTCCATCGACAGCACGCTGGCACTGATTTTTGTAGCGGTCATTCTGGTGCTCTCTCTGATCGTGGGCGGGATCATGCTTTTGAGCAATCCCCGCAACAAAGAAGTGCAGCGTAAGCTGGACGGCATCACCACCGCCACCCGGGAAAGTCTTCTGGGGGTACGGGTCATCCGAGCCTTTGGCCGGGAAGAAGCAGAGACCGAAGCTTTCCATGCCCGCAGTCAGGATCTGACCCGGGCCCAGATCGCCGTCAGCCGGGTCACCGCTCTGCTGAATCCCCTGACCTATGTGGTCATCAACGGCGCCATCATTGCCATCCTGTATTTCGGCGCCCGGCGGGTAAACGGAGGGCTTCTTCTTTCCGGCGATGTTATCGCCCTGATCAACTACATTTCCCAGATCCTGGTGGAGCTGGTAAAGCTGGCCAACCTGGTGGTGTCCCTCAGCAAAGCCGTAGCCAGTATGGGCCGTATTGAGGAGATCCTGGATACCCCCTGCTCCATGGACTTTTCCGGCAGCGCCGCAGGCAGCAACCCCGCTGAAGCCGTGCGCTTTGAGGATGTTTCCCTGCGCTACAGGGATGCTGGGGCCGATTCATTAAGCCATATCTCTTTCACCGCCATGGCCGGGGAGACCATTGGCGTTATCGGCGGCACCGGCAGCGGCAAAAGTTCTCTGGTGCAGCTTATCCCCCGTTTTTATGACGCCATCTCCGGTACGGTATACATACAGGGCGACCCCGTTAAAAGCTGGGATAAGGCTGCCCTGCAGAGAACCGTAGCTCTGGTGGATCAAAAGGCCCGCCTCTTTAAGGGCACTATCCGCTCCAATCTTCTATGGGGCAAAAAGGACGCTACGGAGGCGGAGCTCTGGGCCGCTCTGGAGACGGCACAGGCGGCGGACTTTGTCCGCGCCAAACCCTTGGGGCTGGAAGAGCCTGTAGAACAGGGAGGCAACAACCTTTCCGGGGGACAGAAGCAGCGGCTGACCATTGCCCGGGCCCTGCTTGCCGGTGCGGATATCCTCATACTGGACGATTCCGCTTCGGCGCTGGACTATGCCACCGATGCTGCCCTGCGCCATGCCCTTCGCGCCATGCCGGGAAAGCGCACGCTGTTTATTGTAAGCCAGCGCACGGGATCCATTGCCCACGCAGACAAGATCCTGGTACTGGAAGAAGGACAGCTTGTGGGCTGCGGTACCCACGAATCCCTTTTGGCCGACTGCCCCGTATACAAAGAGATCTACGACAGTCAGTTTAAAAAAAGCGCCGATATCCCGGCGGAAAAGGAGGCCTGATCCATGAAGAAAAAAAATCTGTCCTCCCTGCGGCGTATCCTTCCTCTGCTGCGGCCCTACCGGCTGCTGGCAGCAGCCACCCTGCTTTGCTCTCTGGTCTATGTGGCCGGGCAGCTGCTGATCCCCATTCTTTCCGGCCAGGCCATTGATCATATGCTGGGCCGGGGCCGGGTGGAACTGGCACCCGTGCTCCGTGCAGGTGCACTCATCGCCTGTACTGCTGCCCTTTCGGCTCTATGCCAGCATCTGCTTGCCCTGTGCAACAACAAGATCACCAGCTATGTATGCCGGGATCTGCGAAACCGTCTGAACGATAAGTTCCACCGGCTCCCGCTTTCCTATCTGGATGCCCATCCCATCGGGGATCTGGTCAGCCGTATGGTAGCGGATGTGGATACCTTTGCCGACGGCCTGCTCATGGGCTTTACCCAACTGTTCACCGGGGTGCTGACCATCCTCAGTGTTCTGGGCATCATGCTGTATCTGAATCCTCTCATCGCCCTGGCGGTAGTGGTGCTTACACCCCTGTCCATCTTTGTGGCCCGGTTCATTACCACCCGCACCCACCGCTTCTTTAAGGAACAGTCGGTGATCCGCGGAGAACAGACGGCCCTGATCAACGAACTGATAGGGGGCCAGCGGGTAGTAAAGGCCTTTGGCCATGAAGAAGAAAGCCTGACCGAATTTGACGAGATCAACGGCCGTCTGGAAAAGGCCTCCATGCAGGCTACCTTCTTTTCCAGCCTGACCAACCCCTCTACCCGCCTGGTGAACAACCTGGTATACGCCGTAGTCACCCTTATCAGTGCTCTGAGTGCGTTGGGCGGACATATTTCCATCGGCCAGCTGAGCATCTTTCTCAGCTATGCCAGCCAGTATGCCAAGCCGTTCAACGAGATCAGCGGCGTAGTTACGGAGCTGCAGAATGCCCTGACCTGTCTGGAGCGCATCTTCGCCCTGCTGGAGGAGCCGGATCAGGTACCCGAAGCAACAGTTCCTCTTGCTCCCGAGGCCCGGGGGCAGGTGGAGCTTTCCCACATATATTTCAGCTATGTGCCGGAACGACCCCTTATCGAAGACTTTTCCCTGTTTACTGCACCCGGGAAGCGCATCGCCATCGTAGGGCCTACGGGCTGCGGCAAGACCACTCTTATCAACCTGCTCATGCGTTTTTATGATGTAGACAGGGGCGTCATCCGTGTGGACGGAGCGGACATCCGGCAGATGACCCGACACGACCTGCGCAGCCGCTACGGCATGGTGTTGCAGGATACCTGGCTGTGTACCGGTACCGTACGGGAGAATATCGCCTACGGCCGCCCGGATGCCTCTCAGGAGGAGATCATAGCCGCCGCCAAGGCCGCTCATGCCCACGGTTTTATCCAGCGCCTTCCCCAGGGCTATGATACCCTGCTGACCGAAAACGGGGCCGGTCTTTCCGTGGGGGAGAAGCAGCTGCTGTGCATCGCCCGTGCCATGGTCACCCGCCCCACCATGCTCATACTGGACGAAGCTACCAGCTCCATCGACACCCGCACGGAGCTGAAGATCCAGTCTGCTTTTGCCCATATGATGGCGGGCCGCACCAGCTTTATCGTGGCGCACCGGCTCTCCACCATTCGTGAAGCCGACCAGATCCTTGTCATGAAGGACGGAAAGATCATTGAGCAGGGAAATCACGAAAGCCTTCTGGCTCAAAACGGATTCTATGCGGCGCTGTACAACAGCCAGTTCGCCGCCAGCTGATCCTTTTTCTTGGTACAGGCCATGCACACCGCCCGGAAGAGCTGCCGTTCCTCCGGGCGTTTTTGTATGGTTTTTTCTTTCGATTTCTGCTATGCTGTATTAGTAACAGTCCCTTTTTACGGAGAAAGAGCATGAACAAACAAAGCATCATAAACGCAGTAAATGCCTTATTCGCAGAAAACGACAAGAATGTCATCAGCAGGGATGCTGCCATCCGCCCGGATCTGGCCGGAGTGAAAATGTTTGAACAGCCGCTGATCGGATTTGGTTCCGCCGCCGACGCGCTGTTTTCCGCATTCAAAGCCGAGGGCGTTATCGGACCCTGGTTCATGTCCCCGCAGGCATGGCTGCCGGACGGAAAAACCGTCATCTCCCTGTTCTTTCCCTTTACGGAGGCGGTCAAAAGCAGTAACCGGGATTCTGCAAGCGTGCCTTCCCCCTTATGGCTTCACGGCCGGATAGAAGGCCAGCAGTATATAGCGGACTTTGCTGCGGATATATCCGGATGGTTTAAGGCACACGGCGTGCAGGTGTGTGTTCCCATACTGGATAAGCGGTTCAGGCAGATCACCCCAAACAGCGGATCGGCGGAATACGGCATTGTTTCCAAAGAGACCTTTGGAAGCAACTGGTCAGAACGGCATGCCGCCTATGTCTGCGGATTGGGAACCTTTGGCCTTTCAAAGGGGTTGATAACGGAAAAGGGGATGGCCGGGCGCTTTCTTTCCTGCATCATCAGCGAAGAGATACCGCCGGATACACGCCCGTATACGGATATATACGCCTATTGCATCCGGTGCGGTGCCTGCATAGAACGCTGCCCGGTAAATGCTATCAGCTTTGAGCAAGGAAAGGTGCACAGTATTTGCAGCGCATGGCTGAACAAAACCGCCGCACTGTACAAGCCGCGGTACGGGTGCGGCCTCTGCCAGACCGCTGTTCCATGCGAAAGCTGCAATCCGGTTGAAAGACGCATGAAAAAGGCCGCTTCCTTCACAGAATAAAGGACTTTGCACCGTATCCCCGTCTTGCCCGGAAAACGATCGCACTCCCTGCGTTTTTCCTTGCTGCGACTGTTTTTATGGAGTGGAAAATCAAAATTTGGAGGTATGAATACATGGCAGGTGCGTATTACAAACCTTGCAAGGAATTAGACATTTGCAATGAGTTGATTGAAAAATATTGGGAAGCAAAACAATATGACAAATGTTTTGAAGGACATTTGGTTTTGGCAGAGCAGGGGTATCCCCTGGCGGAATGTCAAATAGGTTATTTTTACTATGACGGACTTGGTGTAGAAAAAGACCTGAAAAAGGCATTGTATTGGACTCGCCGTGCCGCAGAGCATGGCGATAGAGATGGACAATGCAATTTGGCATGGTTTTATGAGGATGCAATCGGAGTGGAGCAAGATATCGAACAGGCTAAGCATTGGTATCGACTTGCGGCACTGCAAGACCATGATCTGGCAATCGAAAAGTGCAAGGAGCTGGGAGTTGCATTGTAATTCCCCATTGCAGCATGATGGACAGTTCGCCAAATTCGTTTTTGTCGTTTCAGTTTTACGAAGCTGAGAAATCCCTTTAGGAACTAAAGGGCGCACTTCTATACTCCCCGTCGAGAGTGGTACGTCCTGCGGAGCTTCATTCTCTGTCAGCAGAAGAAAACTGCATGACTGAAAATGCTTCGTCATGACCTTCCGTCAAGGGAGCTACACTTCCTTGCAACGTTTGCGCGTCTATTTCTTGTGGACTTGCCGTTCGCCGCCAGCAAGTTTGAAGATGAGAAAGTTGGATAAATTTCAAATTTGTTACGGAGGAATATGCTGTGAAAAAGATCATATCCATAGTGCTTTTTCTTTTGCTTGCGCTGTCATTGACATGCTGCGGAAAACAAAATGAAGCGTCTGAAGATACCCAAGCACTCACTGCATCAAAATGGTTTGACTCTCTTAATGGCGATGAAATGATCTGGGACGGCGTTCGGGAGATCCAGTTGGATGAGTTTCCCGGCGTCACGTTCCGTTGGCACCCTGAAAAGCTCGAAGCTGTCACTGACAGGGAAATCATTCCTCTCTACACCGGTATGCCTATCTGGAGCGTGTATTTTTGCGACCTGAACGGCGACGGCAGGCCGGAACTTTGTTCCACAACCAGCGTTGGTTCGGGAATCGTTGACAATCGTTTTATTATTTACGATTATGCCAACAGCACAAGCTATGAGAAATCCGACCGCGGGCAATATGATTACACGCTCAATCTGCAAAACGGCAAGCTGATCGTAGAAAAGCGGGTTTATATGCAGGAGAAGCTGCTGGCTTCAGGAGAATTGGTATTTCGGGATGAATCCTATCAGATCGTTTGGGATAAATAAAAATACGGCTGGATAAACGCAGTCCCCCCTGCTTTACCGGGGCGGAGACTGCGGCTATGGGTATTTGCCGCCCTGCTCCCTGTGCTGCTTAAACCAAAAGACGCGGCTGTGAAAGCCGCGTCTTTTATTTGCCTGTATGCACATCCATGTACATTTTATGCCGCCTGTTTTTTCAGGAACGGAGCTTCCAGCCGCTCTATAAGCCCACCCAACCTGCATTTGTTGGCCAGGAACAGTCCTAATTCTGCAGCCAGTATCCCGGCGGGTACATCCACCAGCACATGCTGCTTCACCAGCAGGGTAGAGGCAAACACCAGCAGGGTCATCAGCGCCGTCAGCGGCAGATACCACCGGGGCACGCCCTTAAAACGCAGCGCATTGCGGAAGCACAGCCAGCTTTCCAGGCAGTGGATGGAAGGGAGCAGATTTTTCGGCGCATCGCTTTTGTAAATGCAGCGGGTAAGAAAAGCCGCAAAGGAATCCCCCTGAGGCACAGGCCGTGTCATGATTGTAGGCAGAAGAATAAAAAACAGGCAGCAGATCCCTTTGCTTATCCATTCTCCCGCCAGCCGCCGGTTCATAAAAGACCGCTCCTGACGGGCCAGCAGCATCCAGCCCATGGCCCACTGAAAGTATGCCAGCACATAAATATAGATAAATTCCTGACAAAAGGGAATGCTTTCGTCTATCGGCAGCCCCATATATACCGGTTGGATCCCCGTAGGGATGAGCTTTGGCACATAATAAGCAAGGCCGTTTACCGCCACAGTCAGCAGCACCGGCAGCACGGCATACCGGGGTACATGCTTCCACAGAAACCACAGGCAAAATCCCAACCCCAGAACCAGCAATATCCCTAAAATGATCCAGTACATCGTTTTCTGCTCCGGTCAGCGGCCCCGGTGCTTTTCCTTTCTTTTTTTGTTGCGCCATAGCAAAGCGCCGGGCGGCCTCCGCCTCCCGCTCCGCTTTGGTACGCGCCTTCTTTTCCTGTTTGTGCAGCTCCCGCTGGGCCTGCAAAGCCTGCTGGGAGCGGGTGCCTATCCCTGCCTGTGCCGTTTGCCGCCGGGCTTCCCGCTGCCTCCGTTTATGATTTTTCTCTCCCGCAGCAGGCTTTTCTCCCTTTATGGGTGCACTAAATAACAGCTGCCCGTATTGCTGCTGCACATATGCCAGCACCTGAGCATCCGTAGGTTCCGGGCCAAAGGTGATCTTGCACACCCGCAGCCGCCCTGCTTCCCGCTTTTCAAAGAGCCCTACATAAAAAGGCTCCTCAAAAAACACCTGTAAACTCCCGGATACCTGCTCCGGGGTCTGTGAAGCCATATACACTTTCCCTCCTTTTTCAAGTACGCCGCACAGGGAAGGGACAACCAAAGGAGGCAGGTTACTGACGGGGGGACTCCCCGCTCCCGGACTACCTACCGGGACATGTTTTTATCCCTGTTGTATGACGAGTATAGCAGATGCAGCGTTATTCTTCAATTCCCGTGCCAAAAGGTTGCTGAAATCTCACAATTCCCCGGCCAAACATAAAAAGCCATGCCTGCCGAAGCAGACACGGCTCTGTTGCGTGCATATGTGCGTTTTACATTTTTTCGAACTGCTCCACGTTGGAAATAAAGACCGTGGCGCCCCCAACTTCTACCTCTGCCGTATAAAAAGCGTTGTACAGGCTGTATTCGTTATAGATGGCCGCTGGTACCTTGGCCTTGCGCCGGGCACAATGCTCCCGGATCAGCTGCACGGCATGCTCCACCTTTTCATCTTCTGTGCCCATAAGCAGGGTGATGTTGCCGGAGCGGAGAAAGCCGCCGGTAGTGGAGATCTTGGTGAACATATAGCCTGCTTCCGTCAAAGCCCGGCACACGTCCGCTCCGTCGTCCTTATTGACGATGGCTGTGATCATTTTCATGGCGTACACCTCCTTTTTTGTATAGTATATCACGGTTCTGCCAAAAGAACAACCATTTCCGCGGGAGATGCCGCCATACTTTTGCATTGCAATACGTTTCATTTTGTGATACGCTCACAGGCAAAAAGCAAGGAGGCGTTCTCATGGCTCTTCCTCTGGAGCGGGAAGCTTATACAGAACCCCGCTGCCCCCTTTCCCCGCCGGCTCGGGCTGGCAGCCAGGGCCATTCCATCCCCCGGAACAGAGTATTGGAAAAACTGGATCAGTATCTGGCCCGCAGGGATTACCCGGGCGCAGAGCGGCACCTTGTCTACTGGCTGGAGGAAGCCCGCCAGAACGGCGATGAAGAAGGGGCTTTTCTGGTACTCAACGAGCTTATGGGCCTCTACCGCAAGCTGAACCGAGAGGAAGAAGCCATTGCCTGTGCCCAGGAAGCGCTGGCCCTCTCTCATTCTCTGGATCTGGATAAAGGACCTTCCGGGGCTACCTGCCTGGTCAATGCAGCCACGGTACTGGAAGCTTTCGGTCGGTATGATGCGGCTCTTTCCCATTTTGAAGCCGCTCAGGAACTGTATGAGGCTCTGCTGCCGGCAAATGATCCCCGGCTGGGCGGATTATATAACAACATGGGCCTGTGCCTAAGTGCGCTGGGCCGGTACGAAGAAGCCCTGTGTCTTTATCGCCGGGCCATGGCCATCATGGAGACTGCGCCCTATGGCCCCTGGGAACAGGCCGTCACCTGCCTGAACATGGCCAACACGCTGGAAAAGCAAAAGGGTCTGGAAGCGGGAGCGGAAGAGATCGAAGCCCTTATGGAGGAAGCCTGGACCAGGCTGGACCTGCCCTCCCCCGTCCGGGACGGCTATTACGCTTTCGTGTGTGAAAAGTGTGCCCCTACCTTCTCGTACTACGGGTATTTTGCCTATGCCGGGGAACTGAAAAAGCGTTCCGAGGAGCTGTATGCAGGGGCTTGAACTTTGCCGGGCCTATTTTGAAACCTGGGGCCGCCCCATGCTGGAAAGGGAATTTCCCGAGCTGCTGCCGCTTGTGGCCGCCGGGCTTATGGGCAGCGGATCCGAGTGTCTGGGCTACGATGATGAGATCTCCCGGGATCACGATTTTGAACCCGGTTTCTGCCTGCTCCTGCCCGAAGAAGCAGCCGTAGACAGGCGAACGGCCTTTCTGCTGGAGCGGGCGTATGCAAAGCTGCCCAAAACATTCATGGGCTTTACCCGCAGCGCGCTGTCTCCGGCAGGCGGCCCCCGTCACGGCGTATGGCGTACGGCAGAATTTTTTACAGAAAAGCTGGGCGCTCCCGATGGATGCCTGACGCTGCAGCAGTGGCTGACCCTATCCCCGCAGACGCTTCTGGAAGCTTCCGGCGGTACAGTCTTTTATGATGGATTGGGAGAAGTCACAGCCATCCGGCAGCGCATCTCCCGTTTTCCGGAGGCTGTCCGCAGAAAGCGCCTGGCAGGGCAGCTGCTTCTCATGCATCAGGCCGGGCCCTACAACTACCCCCGGTGCCTGGCCCGCAGGGATCTTGCGGCGGCTCAGCTGGCGCTGGGAGAATATGTCCGCCACACTCTCAGCACTGCCTTTCTGCTGGAGAACGTATATGAGCCCTATTACAAGTGGGCCTTCCGGGGTCTGCGCGCTCTGCCGGTCATGAAGGATATGGCCCCGCTGCTGGAGTACCTGCTGACCGCAGACAATGAAGGCGACCGCCCCGAGATCAAGGCCGGGCTCATGGAAGATATAGGGGATATGTGCATTGAGAGCCTTCGGGCACAAGGGCTGAGCGCCATGGAGTGCCGGGATTTGAGCCGCCATGCCTGCTCCGTCAACGACCGTATCCGGGAGGACGAAGTGCGCCTTCTGCACATTCTCTGCACCGTGTAAAACAAGGAGAACTGCCATTATGATGATTCATGGGCTGCAAAAAATGACCCTGCTGGACTTTCCCGGCCGGGTGGCCTGTACGATTTTTCTGGGAGGCTGCGACTTCCGCTGCCCTTACTGCCATAATGCTGAGCTGCTGGACGGCACCTGGCCCCCGGAAATGGAAGAGGAAACGCTGCTCCGCTTTCTGCAAAAGCGCCGGGGTCTGCTGGATGGCGTGGCTGTCACCGGCGGGGAACCCCTGCTGCGGGACATTGGGCCCCTGCTGGAGAAGATCAAGGCCATGGGCTTCGCCGTGAAGCTGGATACCAACGGGACCCATCCGGACCGGCTGGCAGACCTTATCCAGCGCAGGCTGGTGGATTATGTGGCCATGGATATAAAAAACAGTCCGGAAAAGTATGCTCTGACCGTAGGCCTTTCCGCCGTGGATCTGACCCCCATAAGAAAGAGCGTCTCCCTGCTGCTGGAAGGGCAGACGGAGTATGAGTTCCGCACCACCGTCTGCGCCCAGCTGCATAAGGATACAGACCTGCGCGCCATCGGCCAATGGATCCAGGGGGCCTCCAGATACTTTATTCAGCCCTTTGCCCCCCGGGACAGCGTCCCCTGCCAAAGCCTTACTGCACCTGGAAAAGAGGCTCTGGAAGCCTTTGTGCGGGCAGTGGCCCCATATGTGGGGTTCGTGACCCTCCGGGGAACCGATTAGGAGCGTATATTGGGTATGCAAAGCGCATAAATAACTATATGTTGTGGTTTTATGAATTTCATCCCCCATATATTGACTTTCCCCGCATTGTATGGTATCTTCGTACTGCTTCGATTTTGCATACATCCGGGCTCCGAGCCCTCCCCACACGGGGAGCGTGGATTGAAATATGCCGCTTCGATTTTGCATACGTCCGGGCCCCGGGCCCGTGATAATACCATCAAACAGCGGGGGATTTTTTATGTATCGAGTCATTAAACGGGACGGTCAACTGGTAGAATTCAACATTGCCAAGATAAGTGCTGCCATCGGCAAGGCATTTGATGCCCTGCACAAGCAGTCCCATCCCAGTGTGCTGGATCTGCTTGCACTGCATGTAACGGCAGATTTTGAAAAGAAGATCAAAAACGACTGCATCGCCGTAGAGGATATCCAGGACAGTGTGGAAAAGGTCCTCTCCGAGTCCGGCTATGCGGATGTGGCCAAGGCCTACATTCTCTACCGCAAACAGCGGGAAAAGATCCGCAACGTCAACTCCACTCTGCTCAACTACAAGGATCTGGTAGACAATTACCTGCAGATCAACGACTGGCGGGTAAAGGAGAATTCCACCGTCACCTATTCCGTAGGCGGGCTGATCCTCTCCAACTCCGGCGCCATCACCGCCAACTACTGGCTTTCCGAGATCTACGACAGCGAGGTGGCCGAAGCCCATCGTTCCGCCGCCATGCATCTCCATGATCTGAGCATGCTCACCGGCTATTGCGCCGGCTGGAGTCTCAAGCAGCTGATCCAGGAAGGGCTTGGGGGCATCCCCGGCAAGATCACCTCTACGCCCGCCGGGCATCTGTCTACCCTGTGCAACCAGATGGTCAATTTTCTGGGCATCATGCAGAATGAATGGGCGGGGGCACAGGCTTTCTCCTCCTTCGATACCTATCTGGCGCCCTTTGTAAAGGTGGACGGTCTTTCCCAGAAGGAAGTCAAGCAATGCGTCCAGAGCTTCATCTTCGGTGTAAATACTCCCAGCCGCTGGGGCACGCAGGCGCCCTTCTCCAACATCACCCTGGACTGGATCGTACCCAAGGATCTGGAAAATCTGCCTGCTATCGTCGGCGGCAAGGAAATGCCCTTTACCTATGGGGACTGCAAAAAGGAAATGGACATGGTCAACAAGGCCTTCATCGATGTTATGATCGAAGGAGATGCCAACGGCCGGGGCTTCCAGTATCCCATCCCCACCTATTCCATTACCCGGGACTTTGACTGGAGCGAAAACGAAAACAACCGGCTTCTCTTTGAGATGACCGCCAAGTACGGCACGCCTTACTTCTCCAACTACATCAACTCCGACATGGAGCCCAGCGATGTACGCTCCATGTGCTGCAGGCTCCGGCTGGATCTGCGGGAGCTGCGCAAAAAGTCCGGCGGTTTCTTCGGCTCCGGAGAAAGCACCGGTTCTATCGGCGTGGTGACCATCAACATGCCCCGGATCGCTTATCTTTCTCAGGACGAGAAAGAATTCTATGAGCGGCTGGACAAGATGATGGACATTGCCGCCAGAAGCCTGAAGACCAAGCGCACCGTTATCACCAAGCTTCTGGATGCGGGTCTGTATCCTTACACCAAGCGATATCTGGGCACCTTCAACAACCACTTTTCCACCATTGGTCTGGTGGGTATGAACGAAGCCTGCCTCAACGCCCGGTGGATCCGGCAGGACCTGACCCATGGTCAGGCCCAGCAGTTCACCAAGGATGTGCTCAACCACATGCGGGAACGGCTCAGCGATTATCAGGAGCAGTACGGCGACCTTTACAATCTGGAGGCTACCCCCGCTGAATCCACTTCCTACCGCTTTGCCAAGCATGATAAGGAGTTGTACCCTGGCATCCTTACCGCCAACGAAAATGGCACGCCTTACTACACCAACTCCTCTCACCTGCCCGTAGGCTATACGGAGGATGTGTTCTCCGCCCTGGATATTCAGGATGATCTGCAGACTTTGTATACCTCCGGTACGGTGTTCCATGCTTTCCTGGGCGAAAAGCTCCCGGACTGGAAGGCTGCCGCCACGCTGGTGCGCAAGATCGCCGAAAATTACAAGCTGCCCTATTACACCCTTTCCCCCACCTACTCCATCTGCCAGGATCACGGGTATCTCTCCGGGGAGCATTATTCCTGCCCCCATTGCGGCAAAAAGACCGAAGTCTACAGCCGCATCACCGGTTATTACCGGCCCGTACAGAACTGGAATGACGGCAAGGCCCAGGAGTTTAAGGACAGAAAGGTCTATGATGTGGGGCACAGCGTTCTCCGGCACAACGGCCCCATAGAGGCCCCCGCCGCTCCCTCTGTCCCGGCAAAGCCTCTGGAGGAGGTTTTGGAAGAAGAACAAGTGCCCGTCAACAGCACTGTATTTCTTTTCGTGACCCCCACCTGCCCCAACTGCAAGCTGGCCAAAGCCCTGCTGGATAAGGCCGGAGTGCAGTACGGCGTATACATTGCCGAGGAGCACCCGGAACTGGTGGAAGAGTTCGGCGTTAAGCAGGCCCCTACGCTGGTCATCCGGGAAGGGGAAGAGCTGCGCAAATATAAGGGCGTTTCCTCCATCAAGGGGCACCTGATGGGTAAGGAATAACATAAAAAAGATTGCAGGGGCGCTCACAGCGGCGCCCCTTTTTTCTGGAAAATCAATACAGGAGTAATGCATATGTTGGATGTGATCATCGTAGGCGGCGGTCCCGCAGGCATGACCGCTGCTCTGTACGCACGGCGCAACGGAAAAAGCGCCCTGATCATCGAAAAGCAGGGCTTCGGCGGTCAGATCACCTATTCCCCTCAGGTAGAGAATCTGCCGGGGTTTCTTTCTCTCAGCGGCAATGAATTTGCCGACAGATTTCTGGAGCAGGTTCTGTCTCAGGGAGCCCAGGTAGAGCTGGAAACCGTTATTGCCGTGACCCCCACCGGCACAGGTTTTGCCGTAAAAACGGAAGAGGGCAGCGTTTTTGAAAGCCGGACAGTGATCCTGGCCATCGGCGTCCGCCATCGCCTTCTGGGACTTCCCGGAGAAGAAGCGCTTATCGGCAGCGGCATTTCCTTCTGCGCCGTATGCGACGGAGATTTTTATAAGGATCAGACCGTTTGTGTAGCCGGCGGCGGGAATTCCGCCCTGCAGGAAGCCATTCTCCTTTCCGACAAATGCAAAAAAGTCATTCTTCTTCAGGATCTGCCGGTATTTACCGGAGAACAGCGGCTTCAGGAGGTGCTTTTTGCCCGTAAAAATGTAGAAGCCTGCCCCAATACCCGGATTCTGAGCCTGCTGGAAGAACAGGGGGAACTTCGCGGCCTTTCTGTGGAAAACAAGGCTACCGGAGAAACGCGCAGCATCCTCTGCGACGGACTGTTTGTAGCCATAGGACTTCTGCCGCAAAACAACGCTTTTTCTTCTCTGGCGCCCCTGGATGCCAACGGCTACTTTGACAGCAGTGAAAACTGCCTGACTCCTACTCCCGGTCTTTTTACCGCCGGAGACTGCCGGAAAAAGACGCTGCGTCAGGTAACCACTGCCGCCGCAGACGGCGCGGTGGCCGCTATGGCTGCCTGCCGGTATATAGACGGGGTACAGGCATGAACATCCCCCTTAAAAAGCTCCATCCGGAAGCTCTGATCCCCACTCGCGGCTCTGCTTCCGCCGCCGGGTACGATCTGTATGCCTGCCTGCCTCAGGGGCCCGTGACTCTGGCGCCCGGGGAAACTCTTGCCATTGGCACCGGTATCACCTGCGCCCTGCCGGAAGGGTATTTTGCCGCCTGCTTTGCCCGCAGCGGACTGGCGCTGCGTCAGGGACTTCGCCCTGCCAACTGTGTAGGTGTGGTAGACAGTGATTACCGTGGAGAATACATCGTAGCTCTGCACAACGACAGCGGGGAACCGCGCACCGTATCTCACGGCGACCGCATCGCCCAGCTGGTATTGCTGCCCTATGTACCCATGGAATTCGTCCAGACCGATGTTCTGGACGAAACGCAAAGGGGAAGCGGCGGCTTCGGCTCCACAGGCAAGTAACTTGCCCCGCATGCACCGTATATACGGGAGGTTAAATGGGAAACACATTCTTTTTCGGTTGGGAACCGGCTCTTATGGCATGGCTTCAGGCCAATCTGGGGGTCTTTGGCGTAAAGCTGGCAGTCTTCCTTACCCTTTTCGGACAGGAGACCATTATGGTACTGCTGCTGGGCTATTTTTACTGGTGCCGCAGCAAAGAGATCGGCATCTATATGGGTACCAATCTTTTTGCCGTTTCCGTATGGAATCCGCTGCTGAAAAACATCTTTCTTCGCCGGCGGCCCTATTTTGACTGTCCGGAGATCACTTGCCTGAAAAAGGTCTCTGAAAATGTGGATCTATATGACATTGCTGCCCAGGGATATTCCTTTCCCAGTGGCCATTCCTCCAGTGCCGCCGCCCTGTATGGATCCTTGGCCCGGTGGTTCAAAAAGCGCTGGCTCACCTTCTGTTGTGGGATACTTGTTCTGCTGGTAGGCGTCAGCCGCTTCTGTTTGGGCGTACATTTTCCTACGGACGTGCTGGCCGGCTGGGCTCTGGGGCTTCTGGCGGTATTTCTGGTTCCCTGGCTGAAAACCGTGCTGAAAAAGAAATGGCTCTTTTATCTGGTGCTGTTGCTCACGGCTCTGCCGGGTCTGTTCTACTGCACTACCTCCGATTATTACACCAGCCTTGGCATGATGATCGGTTTTTTTGCCGGAAATCTTTTTGAAGAGCGCTTTGTCCGTTTTCAAAATACCCGTTCCATTCCCCGCTCCGTTCTGCGGATACTGGGCGGCATAGGGATATACCTGGGGCTCAACGCTCTGTTGAAGCTTCCCTTCTCCGGAGAATTTCTTTCCACCCCTGCCTTTGCTGCACGCATGGTACGTACCGCACGATATGCCGTGATCCTGTTTGTGGATATAGGTCTGTACCCTGCGCTCTTTGCCTTGTCCGCCCGTATCGGACGGAAGAAGGAGCCGGTACAGTAATAAAATGCAAAAACGCACATGGCGGCAGGCATATACATGCCTGCCGCCATTTTATTTTTCATTCCCTGGCAGCAATGACCGCTGCACTCTTTTCACCGGAAATCCACGGTGACCGTATTGATATCCGTATCCATGGTCCAATCCGAGCGTACGCTCCATGTCAGCTTTTCCGGATAGGAAAGAGCCTTGGCCAAAGCTTCGGTATTCTTGCGCATGGGCCCCAGCAGCTTTTGCAGGGCGGCTGTCCGACCGGGTTCAAGGTCGTCTCCCACATTTTCAAACGCTTCCTGCGCCTGCAGCAGGCTGTCTTCCAAAGCGGCCTGCAAAGAACGGGTCTCTTCCGGCAAATCCGCCTGTTCTCTGGAAAATACCAGCACCTTGGCTCCGTTGCGCAGGTATTTCAGCGCCCGGAACCCCGTTTTTTTCAGCCACCGGGCATACTCATAAGAGACCCTGCTCTGAGGTTCCACCTGAAGGCCGAAAAGTGTTTCTATCAGCTCCGTCCGTCCGGATTGATCCAGAAACATAAAATTCCAGTCCGCCGCAGAACGGATCTCACCGGGCATGGTATACATGCCGATGGTCTCTGTATCCAGCCGGGCGGCAAAGTTCATGAGCGCCACCTGCTGCTGCAGGGTCAGATTGGTATATACCCCCTTCTGCAAGGTGCGCATCAGCGCCGGGAATTTGCTCAGCGTCCCTTCCTTTTTCAGCTGCTCAAACAGAGCCAGCAGCATACGTTTGCAGCGGTTCATGCGGCCCTTGTCTCCCAATTCCCCGGTGGCATTTTTTCTGGCCCGCATATAGTCGCTGATGCCCTCGCCGTCCAGATGCTGCATACCCGTCTTATACCTGCGGCCGCTGCTGCCAGTATACTGCATATCCATATCAAAATCCACGCCGCCCAGCAGATCGCCGATCTGAGCCACCTGATCCACATCAATGGCACAGTAATACTCTACCGGAATCCCTCCCAGCATCCACTCCGCCGCCTGGCAAACCTGCCGGAATCCCGCCTCGGTTTTGCCGCCGCCATAATTGAGTATACCGTTGAGCTTGTAAAATCCGTCTACCCCTTCCATATTCACAAAAGTATCCCGAGGCAGGGAGAGCAGATCCACCTTTTTCTCCTGGAAGTTCACCGCTACCAGGATCAGCGCATCCGTATGGCAGTCTGCCGTGGGACCGTAACTTTCCAGCACGCCGGCTTCTTTATCGATCCCCATAAGCAGAATGTTGACCAATGCGGGCGTTTCCTCTTCAGCAGCCCGGGCGGTCGGCGCCGGTGTGGAAGGCAAATCCGGATCCTCATCCGCCGCAGCAGGCGTAGGCGTTGCTTTCCGTGTGGAAATATGAAACAGGGATTCCGGCCGGTTCAGCGTTTGATGCAGACAGGCTCCCAGAAAAGCGCCCGCCACCAGCAATCCCGTCAGCAAGAATATCCACAGAGTCCTTTTTTCGTTTTTCTTTTTATTATCGTTTCCCTGGGAAGAGACCGGCTCCTTTTCCATGGAAAATGCTCCTTTCGTTTTCGGCAGTACCGTATGGTATAGTGTGTCCCGGGTGGTCCGTTCCATACCTTACTACATTGTTCATGCAGGGTCTGCTTTTGATTTTATGGAGTATACCATATCTCTGCAACCGGATTGCAAACTTTCCTTGACCAAGGTGCAACATTTACACGGGAAAAGCAATCTCATAAAGCCATAACCGCCCTTTCCTTGCTTTAATGTTCCGTTTTATTCGCCGTTATTCATGGCCTTATCCGAGCCGTACTCCGGTAGTGCCCTCGGATCTGCTGCATATTCTTTCCTGCACAAGTTTCATTTTCTCCCCCCACTTCCTGTAAAAATGTTTATTTCAGCAAGAAATGCAGGAGAAATTGCAGGAGAAACGTTACTGAAAAAGCATTTATGAGAAAAAAGGAAAAAAAGCTTGCCAGCAGTCAGGCAGTTGGTTAAAATGTGTATATATTCCGTGGCAGGGATATAATTTTTGGCCGTGCTTATCTTGTGCCAAAGCAAAAAAACAGGAGGAATTCACATGAAAAAGACTTGGCTTGCAATGCTTCTGGTTGTTGTGATGCTCTTCTCCCTGGTTGGCTGCTCCAATGAACAGGCCGATCAGAAGAGTGAACCCACCGCTGAACCCGTTGCAGAAGTCACCGAAGCCCCCACTGAGGCTCCTACCGAAGCGCCTACCGAAGCCCCCACGCCGGAACCCGTACAGGGCGTAAAGAAAGTCACCGTTCTGAACACTCTGGTCAAGGATCTTACTCCCGCCAAGGGCGAAGAGACCCGTTTCAACGCTTTCTGGCTTCCCTCCTACAATATTGGGGAGATCGCCGAAAAGAACTTCTACTTTATGCCCGAAGCCACTGATGTGGTGGCGGTGGTAGCCTATACCGATGGTTATACCGATGACGGCACCGATACCTATGAGACTCTGGCCGCCAAGGGTTTGAGCCTCAAGTATACCGACGCCAAGGGCAACGAATATGATGTATTCACCGGCCCCACCCAGAAAAAGGACAACATGCCCCAGTTCATGGGCTATTTCACTGTAGGCCACGTCTGCGCCCTGTTCATGCAGCCCGACGGCTGGAACGTTAAGGAGCTTTTTGATGAGATCGCCATGGCTCAGGCCGATGCTTATGACTTTATCTGTGCCGACGGCTATTCCGAGACCATTCAGGCCGCCGATCTGGAAAAGGTGAGCATCTTTGATAAGGACGGTTCCATTGACGCTACCTCCATCGCTTATCCCGACTACACGCTCCAGAACATCCGCTACATCGTACCCACCGGCCTCACCAAGGAAAGCACTCCCGGTGAGGGGATCCAGCAGATCGTTGTCATGCCCAATGCAGAAGGCATACTGGATACCGAAGCTCCTTACACCCTGAACTTCGGCGGCACCATTTATGAAGCCTATGCCGTGACCGATGTCATGGATAAGGCCGGCATCGCCTCTGATACCTGCAGGGCCATCTCCTGGAAGGATGGCTTCGAGTATGAGTACGATATGGAAGCTTTCAAGGCCTCTTACATCTGCCTGAACAACAAGAAGGGCAACGATGCCTTTACCTGCGGTCAGAAGCAGGCCTACAACGCCCTTTGCAAGAGTGCCGGCTACTACGTCTTTGACGCTGACGCTCTGGTATACGTACCCTCTGTGGAATCTCTCCCCGATGGTTACACCGTAGCCGACCTGTTCAAGGCCATCGGCATGCAGGAAGCCGCCTCTTACAACTTCATCTGCGCTGACGGTTACAAGGAAGAGATCTCCGCCGACGAGCTGGCCAATGTGAAGCTGTTCATCAATGCCGCCGGTGACGGTGTGGACGCTACCTCCATCGCCTATCCCGATCAGAGCCTGATGAATATCCTTACCATCGAGCCTGCCGCATAAGCAGACCTATCCCATCAGGGGATCCTCTTGCAGCAAGAGGATCCCCTTTGCATACTCCCTTCAAAGAAGAAAAGCTCCCTTGTTTTCCGCTGAATCCGACAAGAAAAAATGAGAAAATATAGATTCCCGGAAATCGGAGGAGTATACTTGTACATAGAACAGGTTGTCCGTTTTTCAACGGACAGATTGTTGCTCATTTTATTTTATAAGGAACCGGAGGATGTCATTGTGAAAAGAACGCTCTCTCTTTGCCTGGCCCTGCTGATGGCTTTGACCCTTCTGGCTGGCTGCCAGAAGCAGCAGACTGCCGAAACGCCCAAAGAACCTTCTGCCACCGAGGCTCCCGCCCAGGCAACCGCCGAACCCGTCCCCACGGAAGAGCCCATTAAGGGTGCTTATGAAGGAGACGATTACGGCACCGGCGCCGTTGGTGAATTTGGCGCTACCGCCTGCGCCGACCCCATTGCCGCCCAGATCGGCGTGGACATTCTGAAAGCCGGCGGCAACGCTGTGGACGCAGCCGTAGCCATGATCTATGCCGTTGGGCTTCTGGAGCCCGCTGCCTCCGGTATCGGCGGTGCAGGCCAGATGCTTATCTACCTGAAGGAGCAGGATCGCTACCTGGTGCTGGAATACATGACGCAGGCCCCCGGCGCTGCCGTGGCCGGTGAGATCAGCACCGATACCTCCTCCAATCCCCCCTCTCCCGAATCCATCGCCATCCCCGGTGTGGTACACGGCACCATGACCGCATTGGAAAAGTACGGCACCATGACTCCGGCTCAGGTGCTTCAGCCGGTCATCGATCTGGCCCGCAACGGCTTCACTCTGCCGGAACGCTGGAACACCAATCTGGAAGGCCGCTATGCCAACCTTTCCGCCTACCCCTATACCATGGGCATCTATACCGATGATGGTTTCTTCTACAGTCATGGCCAGACCATCTATAATAAGGACCTGGCCGACACACTGGAGGTCATCGCCAACGGCGGCAAGGAAGCTTTCTACAACAGCGACTTCACCCAGAAGATGGTGGATTATATCCAGAGCATCGGCGGCCTGCTTACCCGGGAGGACTTCGCTCAGTACGAAACCAAAGAGCGGGAAGCCATCTCCACCACCTATCGGGGCAAGAAGGTCTATACCGTAGGCGGCCCCTCCAACGGCGGCACCGCCCTGCTGGAGATGCTGAACATCATGGAGAATTTCGACATGGCCGCTCTGGGTCACGACAGTATGGAGGCCGTTAAGGTCACCGCTGACGCCTACGCCATGGCCTGCATGGACGGCGTAGCCTTCATGGCTGACCCTGACTACTATAACCTGCCTACCGAAGAAATGATCAGCAAGGAGTACGCTGCAGAGCGGGCCTCCAAGATCGATCTGACCACCTATCTCAAGAACGCCAAGAAGGGCAACCTTACCGTGACCCTTTCCGAGACCGGTGAAAAGGTAGATGCCGACACTACTCCCGATCAGGGCGGCACCACCCACCTGTCCGTTATGGATTCCTATGGCAATGTAGTTTCTACCACCAACACCAACGGTATCAACTTTGGCTCCGCCGTAGCCGTCCCCGGCACGGGCTTCGTATTCAGCGCTCATCTGGGCAATCTGAACAACTCCGCTACCGCCAAGGTCAACAAGCTCATGCCTTATATCCGGGTGCGCACCACCATCTGCCCCTCCATCGTGGCCGATGAAAACGGTGTTCCCTTCATGGCCGTAGGTTCCCCCGGCAACTGGGCACTGGTTTCCGCCGTGGCCATCACCATCTCCAACGTCATTGATTATGACATGAACGTGGCGCAGGCCATCAATGCCCCCCGTATCTACCGGGATAAGAACAGCAAGCAGCTTTCCATCGAATCCCGCTATGGGGAGGAAGTGCTCCAGAAACTCACAGACCTGGGCTTTGAGATCAGCGATGAAGGCGAGCTGGGTGCGCATGTAGGCTGCGTAGCCGCCATTTACCATGGGGCTGACGGCAAATTCTATGCCGGCGCAGATTACCGCCGTCTCTATGGCGCTGCCGCCTATTGATCCTCATTAACAAGCTGCGGCGGCAGGAAGCCTGCTTTCTGCCGCCGGGAAGGATTTTATTATGCGTGAAGAATACATTCTCGCCATTGTAATGCTGGGACTGGTGGCTCTTGTGCTGGCCTTCACCAAAAACGACCGCAAATGGTGGACGCCTGCCCTGCTTCTGGCTGCCGTAGCAGGAAGTCTGGCGGCAGGTATGGGACTCCGGTTCCGGGAGATCGTAGAAGGTTCCTTTGGTTTTCTGGATGCTCTGCTGCCGGTAGTCATGGCTGCTTTGTTTTTGCGGATGCTCAAGGATAACGGGGCATGGGATCTGCTTTTTGATAAACTTGCAGGCCGCAGCCCTCTTGGCGCCAGCTTCGGACTGCTGTTTTATCTGGCTCTGCCCGGGATGCTCACCGGATGCGCCAGCATGGGCGTGCTTATGAGCGCCGTCCCGGTCTATGACTATTTGCAAAAGAAAAACGTCCCCAAGTCCAAAGCCGTATCCTTTATTGCCGCCGGGTCTTTTCTGGGCATGATGCTGCCACCCAACTGCCTGCCGGCCATCATTGCGGCCAACGGCGCTGGCAGTGTGCTTCCTACCCCCTATGTTGGCTTCTTCCTGCCTCTGCTGGTGCTGAGCGCGCCGGCCTTCCTCCTCTGCGGTCTGCTCTTTGCCGGACTGTTTAAGGACGAACCTGCCGCCGCTCCTGCCGCTGAAAAAAAGGCCTCTTTGCTGCCTCTGTTCCCGCTGGGGCTGGTGCTCCTGCTGGTGCTGATAGACGGGCTTCTGGGTTCCTATTTGTATATCGGCGGCCAGACCCTTGTCTTTCTGATCGGGTTGGTGCTGTCAGCTCTGTTTCCCGCCGTAAAGCGGAATGCCAAAGGTGTCCTTTCCAGCCTGATGCAGGGCATTACAGACTGTGCCCTGCCTGTAGCAGCGGTATTTGCCCTTGGCTCTTTTATTGAAGTCAGCTCCATGAACGGCATCCGGGGCGTTTACAGCCTGCTGATCCTGCCCTATTCCACTACGGCGGTGATGCTGGCGCTTATGGCTCTGAGCCTGCTGGTTGGCTTCTTCTTCTCCGCTCCCCTCCCGGCTTTCTTTATTGCCTACGCCGTATTTCCCATCGGCTGGCTGGCCAACACCGTTACCGTAACGGGCTGTGCCGCCGCCATCGGGCTGGCCTGGCTCATTGCCTGTCGGGGCGGGCTGGTATCTCTGGTAAGAGATGAGCTTTCTCTTCCGGAAGTATCCTACAAAGAAACAGTCCCCGGTCTGCTTCTGGCGGGACTGCCCGTGCTGCTTATGGCAGTGCTGCTGGTAGTCTTTGGAGACAGCATGACGGGTCTTATCCTGTAAGGAGGGCAGCCATATGATTTCTATCGTCTATTATACCGTCATCTCGCTGCTGAGCCTGCTGCTGCTGGCTTCCATGCTGAAAAAGCGCCCCGTGTACGAGCTCATTTCTCTGGCAGTGATCCTGGTGACCTTTGCCCTGCGGGCGCTGCACATCAAGTAAGGAGGCTGCCATGAAGAAATACACCCATATCTGGAAAAACCTTCTGGTACTGGCGCTGACGCTGGTCTTTGCCGTCCCGGCCTCCATAGACTTCCTGGCCATGCACAGGCAGGAAGAAGTGGTTCAGACCTCTCAGCTGACGGAAGTCAAAATGCTTTCGGAATACTGCGAAGGACTTAAAGGCTCCGACCTGGATACGGAGATCTATATGTTTGACAGCGGCGTTCCCGGCGGCACTTTTCTGGTGCTGGGAGGCACTCATCCCAACGAATCCGCCGGTATGATGTCTGCCATCGCCATGATCGAAAACATTCAGGTCACGGCAGGCAAGGTCTATATTATGCCCTGGACCAACAAGAGCGGATTTACCCACACCTCCCCTCTGGACGGGATGCTGGACAGATTCTCCATCACCTTGGCGGATGGCTCCCAGCGAACCTTCCGCGTGGGCAACCGCCTGACCAATCCCGTAGACCAGTGGCCCGACCGGAACTTTTACGAAGGCTCCTCCGGCCGTAAGCTGGTAGGCACGGAAACGGCAGAGATCCGCAACGTCAACCGTCTGTACCCCGGCAATGAAAACGGCGTTCTCACCGAACGGGTATGTGCCGGGATCAAGAACCTTATCAACGAAGAAAACGTGAGCATCGTCATGGACATGCACGAAGGCTCCCCGGAATTTCTGTATCTGGATACCACCATGGCCCATGAACGGGCTTTGGATGTAGCCTCCCTCATGGCCATGGACATGAGCCTGGAAGGGCTGAACATGAAGGCAGAACTTTCTGGCATGACCTCTTACGGCCTGTCCCACCGGAGTCTGGGAGACAATACCAGCGCTCTGATGACCCTTATGGAGACCTACAACCCCTCCATGGGGCCGCTCCACGGAAAGATGGACGATGACCTCATCGTCAACGGAAACGAACCCAATTATTACGAAGCGCACAAGCAGGGCTACATCTACTACAACGTGAAGGAAAACGGCATCCCTCTTATCGAACGGATCGCCCGCCACATCACCTGTATCTCCCTGCTCAAGGATGCCTATAACACCTACCATGCCGATGCGCCCATTGAATTTACCTGCATCGGCAGCTACAGCGACATGATGGATCTGGGTCTTGAAAACATTTTTAAGCCCCTTTCCTGATAAAACGATCAAAAACTACGGAGGATTTTACACTATGAAAAAAATGATCGCCCTTATGATGGCCCTTATGTTCGTTCTGGCACTGGCTGCCTGCTCCAACGGCACCAAGGAACCCGAAGCTGCCCCCACGGCCGCCGCAGAGAACAACTCCTCTTCCGGCTATACCTCCTCTCAGGGGACCATTGACGGCTATGACCCTAACGAGAAGGCCGACTTTGTTATGAACACCAGCGAAAGCACCCGCACCTTTAACATGGGCGAAGCGGATCCTTCCCAGTTCAGCACTCCCATTCTGGTGACCTCCTTCGGGCAGAGCGCCGATGCCTCCATGATGGACGCCATCATGAAGAAGGCCGGTGTTGCCGACTATACCTTCAATGCTCTGGCCACCGCTGAGGATGTAAAGAACTACAAGACCGTTATCATCGTCTGCGGCGCCAGCTCCAAGGGTCTGGGTGCTGCCGGTATCTCTGAGAGCGACGAAACCGCCCGTGCCGAAGCCATCATGACCGCTATCGGCGAAAGCAAGCCCGCCGTGATCATGTGCCATCTGGGCGGCGCTATCCGTCGTGGTGCGCTGTCTGATAAGCTTACCGACATGGTGCTGGATGTAGCCAACTACCTGGTGGTGGTGGAAGACGCCAACTACGACTATAAGTTCTCCAAGTTTGCCGAAGAAAAGAACGTACCCCTCACCTTCCTGTATGCCATTGCAGACGGTGTGAGCGTGTTCTCCGGCCTGTTCAGCAAATAAGCCTGTCCCATGACGCTCCGGGGCGCCGGCCGCTTTCCCCTTACAAACGGCCGGCACCCCTTTCCCTTTTTATGAAACAGTGAGGAAAAGATTTTGAGTACGGAATTGCTGGTCCTGCTGGTGATGCTGGGGGTGTTCCTACTGGGGAACCTGCTGTGCAAGCTCCCGGTAAGCCTGTCTATGATCCTGGGCGCCATTGCGGGTGCTCTGGTAGCCGGGGAGGGCATCCCCGTCCGGCATCTTTTTGAGGGATGCTTTACCTATATCGACACCATCCTGATCATTTCCACCGCCATGTTGTTCATGACGGCCATTCAGCGCTCCGGGGCTCTGGAAGCCCTTAACGCACTGATCGTAACCAAGTTTTACAAAGCCCCGGCTCTGATGCTCATCCTTCTGATGTTCATCATCATGTTTCCGGGCATGATCACCGGCTCCTCCACCGCTGCGGTGCTTTCCGCCGGTGCCATTGTGGCCCCCATCCTGCTGAAAATCGGCATCCCCAAAGAAAAAGCCGGTGCCATTCTGGCCATCGGCTCCATCATGGGTATGGCAGCCCCACCGGTCAATATTCCTGCCATGCTCATTGCCGGCGGCGTGGATATGCCTTATATCGGCTTTGAAGGCCCTCTGTTTTTGCTGACCATCCCCTGCGCCATCTTCACGGTTCTGTTCCTTGGGCTTAAATACTGCAAGGATCTGGATATCGAAGAGCTGAAAAAAGAACTGGATATGGAGATCGGCAAGCAATACGGCTTCAAACTCTATATCCCCATTCTGCTGCTGGTGGTGCTGCTGGTCCTCACCCGGGCTCTGCCCCAGTTCATGCCCCAGTTGGGCACGCCCCTTATTTTCCTGATCTGCGCCGTAGTGGCTCTGTTCACCGGTAAACGCTTCAATGCCTGGCATGCCGGCCTGGAGGCCATGGATACCACCATCCCCGTGCTGGCAAAGCTTATGGGCGTGGGGATGTTCATCCAGATCCTGACTTTGACCGGCGCCCGGGGCTACATCGTGGTCAGCTGCCTGGGTCTGGGTATTGTCCTGCTGTATGCGGCGGTGTGCATTGTCATGCCTGCCTTTGGGGCCGTCAGCTCTTACGGGGCCGCCAGCGTCATGGGCGTACCCTTCCTGCTTGTGCTGCTGGATACCGGGGACCAGATTACCCTGGCTGCTGCCCTTTCCTTTATCTGCTGCCTGGGCGATCTCATGCCGCCTACGGCTCTGGCCGGGAACTATGCCGCTCAGATTGTTGGGCTCAAATACAAGCCCGTACTCAAGCACTGCATCATTCCTTTCCTGGTGTGCATTGCACTGGGTCTTGCCTGTCTGCTGCTGTCCGGGTATCTGGGCTTTTTGACGGCATAAGCAAAGGAGGAAGTTATGATTCTCAAATATATCTATCTGGCTATTATCGCCCTTTTGCTGGTGTTTATCGTAGCCAATATGTTCCGCAAGGATAAGCTTTTGTACCAGATCGATGCCGCTTTGGTGCTCATCCCTCTGGTGCTGCGGCTGCTGCTGATCAAGTGAGGTGCTCATCATGAAAAAAAAGATCCCTACCCGCATCCTCACCGCCTCCCTTCTGTGCCTGCTGGCCGTAGGCGCCATTGTGTACCTGGCTTTGCAGTTCACCTCCATGTGGCAGGACGAGCCCATTTACCCCGGCCCCGGCGTAACGGAAAAGCAGATGCTTTCCGACTACAATCCGGAGCTTAAGGGCACCAATGGCGACACGGAGATCTATGTGCTGGATTCCGGCGTTCCCGGCGCCTCCATTCTGGTGCTGGGAGGCACCCATCCAAACGAACCTTCCGGCGTGGTGGCAGCCGTTGCCCTCATTGAAACCTGCACCCCAAAAACCGGCGTCATGTATGTCATCCCCCGGGCCAACCACAGTGCTTTTACCTGCACGGATCCCCAGGAAGCGGCTCCCATGTTTTATACCGTTCAGACCGCCGGCGGGGAGCGGACCTTCCGCTTCGGCTCCCGGGCTACCAATCCCATTGACCAGTGGCCGGACTCTGATGTATATGTGCACCGCACCAGCGGTCAGACCCTTTCCGGCAGCGAGACCCGCAATCTGAACCGGGCTTATCCCGGCAGCAACAGCGGCACCTTCACTGAGCGGGTGACCTATGGTATTACGGAGTTCATCAAGCAGAACAACGTATCCATCACCGTGGATCTCCACGAAGCTTCCCCGGAATATCCTACCATCAATGCCATCGTAGCCCATCAGGACGCCATTGAGCTGGCCAGCTGGGCCTCCATGGATATGCAGATGGAAGGCATGACCATCAGCATCGAAGCCTCTCCCACCAACCTTCACGGTCTTTCCCACCGGGAACTGGGGGATTACACCGATACGCTGGCCGTGCTTATGGAAACGGCCAATGCCTCTCAGGGGCGCCTTCGGGGCCGCACCGATGCGGATCTGGTGGTCACCGGGCAGGATCACTACTACTATCTGGCCGGTAAATACGGCGCTCTGTATGTGGATTTCCCGGAAACCGGCATTCCCCTGGATGTGCGGGTCGCCCGGCATATCTGCGGTGTGGAACAGCTGTGCAACGCCTATAACGAACTGAGCGGCACGGATACCCTGGATCTGGGAGATCTTCCCTCCTATTCCGAGATCATTGCCAATGGTGTAGGCGCTTATCTGAACTCCGGAAACTAAAGCCAGGCAAGGTGCTCTGCGTGAAAAGACTGTATGTACTGACTCTGGGGCTGCTGGTGCTTCTATGCGCCTGTACCCCCGGAACATCCGAAAAGAAAGCGGAAGCCGCCCCTACGGCGGCTCCGCTGCAAACCCTTCCTCCCGATTCCGACGGTTCCCCGGAAGAATCTGCGCCTGCAACGGTGACCATCAACGGCGAGACCTTTGCCTATGACGGCTTCCGGGTGCTGGAGCCGGAATGTGATCTGGATATCTACTCCATGGAGCCGAAGGACTTTACAGACGATTTTAACACCGTGTATGAGTGCCAGCGGGAAAGCTATCAGCTGACACCCGGAACGGAAACGGAAACCACCGTAGTCAGGATCACCGGGCAGGAACCGGGCCCAACGGTCTACATTGCCGCCGGTATCCATGGGGATGAGCGGGCTGCCTGGTTTGCCGGGCTCATGCTGCAAAAGATCACCATCCGGGCCGGCACGCTGTATGTCCTTTCTCCCGCAAATGCCAAGGGTGCAAAGGTCGTCAGCCGCATGGTGGGGGAAGAAGATCCCAACCGCTGCTTCCCCGGTCAGGAAGACGGCACCGAGGCCCAGCGCCTGTGCTATGCCATTTTCCATGACATTGAAGAAAAGGCCCCCGAGCAGCTGTTGGATCTGCACGAAGCCATCGTCTATAAAGAGGGCAGGGATTTTCTTGGCAGCACGTTGATCTATTCCTCACTGGATGGTATGCAGGATATGTTTTTTGACCTGCTCTTTGCTACTCAGGCAGGAGAAGTAACCTCCACTTCCTTCGGCTATAACGGCCCTGGCCCTGCCGGAAGCATGAACCGCACCGTTACCGACCAGCTGCACATTCCTTCCATCACCGTGGAGACCTTCCGGGGCTTCCCCATAGAGCGGCGGGTGAAGGATCAGCTAAAAGTGGCCGCCTATGTGCTGCGGTATAAAGGGATGCTATGACCATTGCCGGCCTGTTCATCTGCATATTATGCCTGTTGTATCTCCTGTATCTGGGGGCAGAAAAGCTTCTTGCCCGCAGGTATAGGAGATCTTTGCTTCATGTGATCCAGGTAAACGGCATCCGGGGCAAATCCTCCACCGTCCGTCTCATTGATGCAGGCCTTCGTGCAGGAGGCTTTCGGGTGGTCAGCAAATCTACCGGCACTTTGCCCATGATACTGCATACCGACGGCCGGGAGGAGGAGATCCGCCGCCGGGCCCCGGCCAATATTCGGGAGCAGCTCTCCCTGCTGGCTGCAGCGCATCGTGAGGGGGCTCAGATAGCCGTATGCGAATGCATGGCCATTTCTCCCGAGCTGCAGCGGGCCTCCCAGCAGATGCTTCAGGCGGATATCGCCCTGATCACCAACGTGCGGCTGGATCATACGGATGTCATGGGCGCTACCCGAGAGGAAATTTGCGCTTCACTGCTGCATATGGCCCCGGAAAAAGGACTGCTGATTACCGGAGAAGAGGATATGCTTCCCTTCATGCAGGCCGCCATGAAAAAAAGAAAGGGCTGTGCAAAGCTGGCACTGCCCGATGCTGCCGGATACCCAGGTATTCCTGATTTTCCGGAAAATATTGCACTGGCGCTGGCTGCCTGCGAAGCCGCTGGCGTCTCCCGGGCTGCCGCCCTGAAAGGGATGGAAAGTGTGCGCCGGGATCCCTATGCTTTTGAACGGCTGCAATGGGGGCATACGGTCTTTCTCAACGCCTTTTCTGCCAATGATGTGCAATCCACCCGAACGCTGTATGAAAAGAGCGGAGAAAAAGCCCCCCTTATCCTGATCTTGAACAACCGCAAAGACCGTCCTGCCCGCGCACTGGAAATGAGTCGTCTGGCCCGGCTGCTGCCCGTCCGTGAAATATGGATTCTGGGAGAGCAGAAGGGCCTGATGCAGCGGCTGCTTCGGCGGCAAAATCCCTCCGTTCCTCTGCGCCGCTTTGACCGGGCAGAGGATATCCCTCTGGATTTTTCGGAACCCCGGGTGCTGCTGGGAGCCGGAAATATCAAAGGGCAGGGAGAAGCCCTGACTCTGCGCATACGCCGCCGGGCAAAGGAGGTAGAATGAGAGAAGAAATCCTGGTGCTGGGGATACTTTGCAGCATCCTGTTTTATGAATGTACCCGTCTTTCCCCCGGAGGGCTGATCGTACCGGGGTATTTTGCCCTTTGCCTGCAATCTCCCCTGCGCATTGGGTATACGCTTGGACTGGCTCTGCTCACATGGGGGGGCATGGCTCTGTTGTCTCAGGTGCTGATCCTGTATGGAAAGCGCCGGCTTGCTCTGTCTATCGTACTTTCCTATCTTTTAAACATGGCAGTTGTTGCCCTGGGCATACTGCCCTTTGAAATCAGCGTTATCGGGCTTATCATTCCCGGAATACTGGTGCGGGATATGGAAAAGCAGGGACCTGTTAAAACCATTTTGTCTCTTGGAATAGTCACCGGAGTATTGGGGCTTGTCATGCTCCTTATGGGGGCGCTGTGAAGCGGCGGGAACTGGGCAAGGCCCTGTGTCTGCTGCTTACGATGCTGCTTCTTTTGGCTGGCGGGTTGATCAGCTACGAAAATGCTTTCATGGAAAAACGGCCCGAGTATGACCGGATGTGTGATGCCGCCCGGCGCATGGAAGCCTGTATGGCCGAAATCAAAGCAGAAAGACTCCGCCGCGGCCTGCCGGTAGACGAAACGGAAGACATCTTTTCCACAGGCCTGCTGGGCACCGGGCATACAGCCATCACCACCACATTGGGAAATCTGGAGGCCAAGCGAACCTCCTGCCAGCGGGACATGGGCGCTCTGGTTCTGCGGCTGCTGCTGGAAGCCGGGGTCAAGGCCGGGGATCTGGTAGGTATATGCGCTTCCGGTTCCTTCCCCGCCCTGAACATTGCCCTTTTTTGCGCACTGGATGCGCTGGAGGCACAGCCGGCAGCCATTATATCTATCGGCGCCTCCACGTATGGGGCCAACCTGCCGGAATTTACTGCCCCGGAGATGCTGTATCATCTGTATGAAAAAGGGCTTGTTTCCACCGCACCCCTGTGTGCCACTCTGGGGGGAGACGGAGATATGGGGCAGAATATGGGGGCCGCTTTCTTTGAAGAAGAACAGGCAGTGCTGGAGCAGACTCTGACCCGGCTGGAAACAGCAGGCATTCCTCTGGTTTGTATACCCGACCGGCAGGAAAACCTTATCTGGCGGGAGCAGGTATACGGCGATATCGACTGCTTTGTCAGCATAGGGGGGCAATCCATGGCCATGGGCGCTCATGAAGAAGGCTATGCCCTTGGACAGGGAGTCCTGCGCCGGCAGCGGGTCAAAAACGGTGAAAGCTTCCTCCTTGGTCACTATCTGAATCTGGATATTCCTGTCATAGTGCTGCTGAACGTCCGCACTCTGTGTGCGGAATACGGCCTGCCCTTTGATCCGATTGCTCTTGCACCCATCGGGGAAAATGCTTTATACTATAAAAAAACCTGTCCTAAGGTTCCGGTGCTGCTGGCACTGGGCCTTGGAGCAGGTATGCTGCTGCTGTACAGGAGATGGTTCGTATGGAAGGGCAGAAACCAAGAATAAGATACTCTTCCCTGCTTTTGGGCTGTGCGCTGCTGATACTGGGGCTGTTGATGCCCCTGCTGCTGAACGTAGGCAACATGGAGGTGTATACCTCCATGTACAAGGCATTTTCCCGAGATGAAAAAATATATGTGCTGGCAGCGGCTTTTCAGCTGCTGCTGCTGAACATTCTCCGAGGATACCCCAATTACCTGGGCGCTTTCTTTATTGCAGACAGTTTTTCCACCCTGACCCCCCGGCGCTACAAGAAGATCCTGCTGGGCTGCATGGTCTTTCCGCTGGTACTGCTGGAATACCGTCTGATCCACCTGCTGTATGGCATAAACTATGCTTTTGGCGTGCCTGCACTGCTGACCATTGCCATGATGCTGGTGCTGGCCATGGTGGATCTGACTCTTGTCTCCAATATAAAAAAGTGCTTTACGGTGTTCTTCTTTCATGGAGCCATCCAATGCCTGGATGTAATGCCCTCCCTCAGCGGCAGCTTCTTTGGTCAGGGAGAGACCACCCGTGAGATCCGTGCTGCCAGCGCCTTTTTGCAGGCGGATACCTTTTTGAATCTGTCTCTTCTATGCGTTTTCATTCTTCTGGCCCTGAGCGCCTGCCTGTATACGGTGCTGGTGGCGGATGAGAACCACATCCGTCTGGTAAGCCGCCAGAAGGAACAGCGGGAGCATGAGCTTATGATCGCCCGCATGAGCGAGGTGGAAAACCGCACCTACCGGGAGGTTTATCATGTAGCCCACGACCTGAAGACCCCCCTCACCTCCATCCAGACCATTATCGGCATCCTGGCGCTGGAAGAAAAGGAACCCCGGCGGCTCCAGCTGCTGCACGGGGTGGAAACCTCTGTAGAGCACATGAGCCGAATGATCACCGAGCTTCTGGATGAAACCCACGTCAGCCTGACCACCGCCGGAGATATCCTGCGGGAGGTCATGGCACAGGTATCCATTGCTCCCTATGTGCACTGCATTGAGCTTAAACAGCCTGCGGAAGATCTGTATGTCAATGCCAATCGCATCCGTTTTGACCGGATGCTCATCAATCTGCTGGAAAATGCCTATTATGCCCTGACCGATCATAAAAAAGGCGTCATTCGGCTGGAAGCGGATCGGGTATACCTGCAGGGAAACGGGAAAATACTTTCCCCAGCGGAAGTCAAAAATGCCGGAACGCCCTATGTACGCTTTCTGGTCAGCGACAATGGCCGGGGCATGGACGAAAAGACTGTGGCTTCCATCTTCCAGCGGGGCTTTTCCACCCGAGGCTCCAGCGGCCTGGGGCTGGTCTTTGTAAAAGAAGTTGTAGAGACCCACGGGGGGCTTGTACAGGTGGACAGCCACCCGCAAACCGGCACCACCTTTACCATTCTGATACCGGAGGAAGAAAGCGATGAGTGAACCCACCAGGATTTTATGCATAGATGACGATGAACAGATCCGCTTTGCCCTTGGCGCTCTGTGCGAATCTCAGGGATGGCGGCCCTTGACCGCAGGAGATGTACAGGAGGGCCTTTCCCTGTTCTTTCGCGAAAAGCCCGACATGGTACTTATCGACTATCATATGCCCAGGATCAATGGGGTGGAAGGCGTCAAAATGCTCCGTCAGCTTTCACAAACCGTTCCCATACTGGTATTCACCATCGATGACGATCAGGCCGTAGCCGACGAATTTCTCCGGGCCGGTGCCAACGATTTTGCCCTTAAACCCATCAAGGCCCCTGATCTCATCTCCCGGATAAAGCTCCATATTCGCCTTATGCAGGCACAGCGGGATCCCCATGGAAACGCTTCCTGGACAAAGGGCATCAGCCGGGTGACCATGGAGCTTATTATAGATGCCCTGAAAAAAGAAACGGAGCCCCGCACCGTCCAATGGATCGCCGAAAAAACGGGGCTGGCCACCCAAACCACATACCGGTATCTTCAATATATGGTATCCGAGCAGACGGTGGAAGCCCTGAATGTATACGGCAAAGTGGGTCGTCCCAAACAGAAATTTATCCTCACCCTCAAAGGAGAAAAATAATGTCTGTTTCTTTGCTTCCCCAGTTCCTTCTTCGCTATGAACAGGCCGACACCCTCCCCGAAAAGGCCCTGGCTTTGTATAACGGCGGTTTCTGTGCCCTGGGTCGGGAAGGTCTTTCCCATCTGTTGGGAGAGAACGCAGCCACCTTTTTAGCTTATATACAGGCATTGCAGCAGGAGGATACTGACGGTGGCCATGCGTTGGCCCACCTCCAGGATGCCCCTTCTTTTGCCCTGTTGGAATCGCTGTACGAAAAACTCCGCACGCTTTGACTTCACGCCAAAACTGCCTGCGGCCCCATTCCCCGGGGCTGCTTTTTGTTTCTTTTCCAGCGTCTCCGAATTATATGTCCATACAAAAAAGCCGGGATATCGCTTCCCGGCTTCCTGTTTGTGTCTGTTTTACTTTTCCAGAAGTCTTGCTTCCATATAGTAACGCTTTTCCGCCGCTTCCCCCATGGAGAAGGTCTTGCGGGGCAGAGCGCCATCATACACTACGGTGGGGAACAGCTCGCTCTTTTCCATATCCGGCAGGAGAAATCCTGTGGTATCGGGTTTCTGGGCCAGTTCCTTGACCACATCGATACCGTGGATATAATCCACCTCGCCTCCCAGTTCCTTCAGCACGGCGTCAATGGCATTCTGCAGTGTGCCTACAGCCAGCTGCACGGCAGGTTCTGTTACGATAAAAGCACCGCTCTTATCCCCATAGTAGAAGGGGATGACATGCTTTTCGCCTCCGGCAGGCGCCTGTTCGGGGCCTATCTCTGCGCCACCGTTCTGCTCCCTCAGCTTTTGAAGCAGAGCTTCCACCAGCTTTTCCCCGGGAATGCCAAACACGTTCCTGTGAATAGCCTCAAACACAATGCCTTTATCGTGGACGTTGTTCAGCTCGATAAGCGCATACCGGGCAGGATAATCCTCCCTCTGTTCCTCGGGCAGCGTGGCCTTGATCTTCTCCCAGTTCGCCTTAGCCGTGGCCAGAGAATGGTTCCCATCGCCCATGGCAAAAAGAAGTACGGGTTTGCTGCCGTATTTCTTTTCAAAGGCAGCTTTGTCGCTGAGTGCGGTAAGAGCTTCCAGCACTCCCACGATCTCCTTTTCCCCGCTGACCAGACGGCCGGAGATATGTCCGCCGCCCAGCATCAGATCCGTATCATACAGCAGAGGAAGCTTTTCAGCCTGCGCCGTCAAAGGCTCGATAACCGTCTCTTCAGGATCGTCAATGAGCACCAGAATATGCGGCAGCTCCACCGCTGCTCCCTCCCGGATGCGCAGCCGAGGCGGAATACGCTCTACAATAGTGCCTTCCGTAGCCCGGATAAGTGTACCGGAGCCCTTGCTGTAATCATATTTCTCCAGATCCAGTGCCATAACCAGCCCATGCCGGGTGTTTCCTGCAGCGGTGCGCTCCACCAGCACGAATCCCTGAGGCTGTTTGACCAGCGTGCCGTTGTGCAGATATTCCTGCATCTTCTCTTTAATGCGTGCAATGCGTGCCTGCTCATCCTGAGCGCCCAGCCAGGCTTCCGGCAGGATCAGATCCAGCGTGGAAGGGGCATCGCCGATGATCCGGCGGGCTTCCTCCCAGTATTCCTTCTGAGAGGTGAATTGATCGCAGGCCACCACGGCCCACTTGTACATATCTGTCCCCTTAGGGGGCAGCAGGATCTCCGGCACCAGAACGCCGACACTGTTTTCGTATACTTTCATTGCTTCCTCTTCCTTTGCAGAATGGTATTTTTATTGTATCGTTTTCAGTGTCTTTTTGCAATGGATTTTCTGAGGGAAAGAATATATATTTATACCCCCTCCCCCTATTTGAGCCGGGGCGTGCATTCGGCATGATCACCAAGTAAAAAAAGAGGCCAAGAGCCTTTATCGCTTCTTACGCCCCTCAGTTTTTATTCTTTTGCCTCCTGTATACCGGAACCGTTCAGCGCCTCCCATATCTTCTTAAAGCAGGGCTGGAATGCCGGCTCTTCCCTTCGGCGCAAAGGCGTCATCTCCGGTGGGAATGGCAGGAGCACCTCTTTCTTCAGCATGGCAGGCCGTCCCGAAAGCACCAGCACCCGGTCTGCCATGGATACGGCTTCCCCAATATCATGGGTCACCAGCACGGCGGTTTTGCTCTGCTCCTTGATAATAGCACGCATCTCGTCCCCCAGGTTCAGCCGGGTTTGATAGTCCAGGGCAGAAAAAGGTTCATCCAGCAGGAGCAATTCCGGTTCCAGCGCCAGTGTGCGAATCAACGCCACCTTTTGCCGCATACCCCCGGAAAGCTGGTTTGGTTTAAAAGAAACAAATTCTCCCAGTCCATAGGTATCCAGCAGCGTCAAAGCCTTTTCCCGGCTTTCCTCGTTCAGAGTATGACGCACTTCCAGTCCCAGCAGTACGTTCTTCTCCACCGTCCGCCACTCCAGCAAATGATCCCGCTGAAGCATATACCCCATAGGACATTTCCCTGCGGGATACAGCACTTTCCCTCTGGTAGGCGCCATAAGTCCCATGATCATGCTGAGCATGGTTGTTTTTCCGCAGCCGGATGGCCCGACAATAGCCACAAACTCCCCTTCCCGAATGGAAAGGGAAACATCCTTCAGAGCCTGCGTTTCCCCCTGCGGGGCCTGATAGCACAGGCTTACGTTCTCAAAGGCGACCAGCACCCGCTCCATGTTGCTTTTTCTCTTTTCCATACCCTATCCTATGCAGGGCCTGCGTTTCCCGTCACCCTCTGCGCCGGGTCTGCGTACTATGGAAACATAAGGGAGGTGTGTTCATGAGGAAAAGACGTTTTCGCTGCCGGCCCAGGTGCCTGCTGTGGCTGCTTGCATTTCCGGCCGCGGTATGCCTGCTGTATCTGCTGCCTCATTGGCTGCTCTGCATTTTGATCATGGCCATGCTTCTCTTTTACCTCTGCTGCCGCGGCAGCTGAGCATAGAAAAAGGGCGGAGCGCCGAAACAACGGCCGCTTCGCCCTCTTTTGTTTTGCACTTATTCCTTGGAATACAGGAGCTGATTCAGCAGAATCTTGTTCTTTTCCACCTCCGGGATCACGGCAAAAGCCCCATCCTGGCTGGTTTCAGTATAGCTGTCGTCAAAAGGCACCCTGGCTCCCTGGAATCCCAGCTCGTCCGTACGGATGGCTTCATTTGCAATGCCTTCCAATATCTCGCCATCCAGATTCGTGCGCACCCTGGTAATGATTTTCAAAAACAGGTCTGTCATCTGATCCACATCCTGATTCAGCCGCAGATATGTCAGTGCGTCTTCGACCATTTTCAGCTGCCTTTGGGTCCGGCCAAAGTCTCCGGTGCCGCCGCTGGTACGGTCCAGCAGATAGGTCACCGCCTCTTTGCCGTTGAGCTGCTGCTGTCCTGCCGTCAAGCTGCCGCCGCATTTCCCGTTGATATATGCAGCTTCCTCTTCCGTCAGTGTGGCCGGAATACCGCCGATAATATCCGCCAGCTGTGCCAGATCCTCGGTACCCGTATACACATAGTTCTGCAGATCCAGATCAAACACGCTGTTCAGCGTATTCATCAGCAACCCCATGCCGCCCAGAGAATAAGCCGCATTCAGCCGCTTCCATCCGTAGCCTTCAATGGGCACCAGCATATCCCGCATAAGAGAAACAACGGTAAACTGCTGCTTCAGGGCATTAAAGGAAGCAATAAACATCATATCCGTCTGAGGTGCTTCCTCTTCAACGCTTCCGTTTTGTATTACAATAAGAAAGCTGTACAGAAAACGGTCTCTTTGTTTCTGGGAGTATATGGGCACTTTTTTGATCTCGCCGGTCTCGTAATAATCCACATCCGTGGAAAGAGCGGCAGCAAAAGGATCCGGCGTAGGGGAAGGCGCAGGGGTAGCGGTAGCATCCGGCTGTTCCACCGTCTCCACCAGATCTTTATGCAGGCGGTTGAGCTTTTTAAGGCCGATCACACCGCCCATGCATAGCAGCACCAAAGCGATAGCCAGACTCAGAGCCGTGATCCTGAGCCGTTTGAGAATGCGGGCATCCTTGTTGTTTTCCATAAGCCCTCCCGTCTCAGGCTCCCAGGGCCATGCGCAGCAGGATAATATCCACAGCCAATGCCCCCAGTACCAGCAGCCCCAGCACAACTATCAGGGCTATGTACAGTCCCTTTTTAATCTTTACGCTCATAGTTTATTCCACAGTCGTTCTGATGGTCGCCTTGTCTGCCACTTCTTCATAGGAAGGAGCATTGCCCTCCAGATCATATTCGGCAAAAACCAGCATATCCAGCAAATTCCGGTCTGCTACGCCGTCTCCGTCCCTGTCTCCGCTGGGATGGTTGATGATCTCACCCATAAATACCATGCGTACACTTTCGCCGCCATCCAGATTATAGGCTTCCACACACCCCAGGCTCTTCATGAGCTCCACCTGTTCATAATAGTTCATGCCGATGGAATACCCTTCTTTTCCCTGCCGTCCATCCACCAGTACCAGTACATAATGACCGGGTTCATAGTATCCCAACATGCATCGTGGATGCCGGGTGGCATTTTCTTTATATCCATCTTTTGCCACGCCATCGCTGATAAAGATCGGGCCAAACTGCCACGCCTGCCATGCGCCGTTTTCCACAGCCTTTTTGTCATTGAATTTGGCCGCAGAATAGTCCATGGTCTTCATTTTTCCGTCTCTGTAAATTACGCAGATTTCCCTTGTCAGTTCCCGGCTGATACCCTTATACCTAACTCCGTTATGCAGCGTCAATCCGTTATTATAAGAACCGGTAATTCCCAAAACGGCCCTTTCTCTTTGGCACATACTGTCTGCCGGCTCGGTTCCGGAGTTAAAATCCCCGTTTCCAAAGGCCGTGCGGAAGCTCCGGTAATTGCGCAGCCAGATGTCCGCCACAAAATAGGTCAATACGTTCTCTTCATCCACCACTTTTTTGATGGCGATCCGCAGTTCATCGCTCTGATAGCTGTAGTCTGCATCCACACCCGTATCATAATCCGGGAAGTTGGTGCACACGTCTCCCTCCTCCGGTTCCCGGGTAGGAGCAGGGGTGGGCGTATCCGTGGG